>ERZ777306.1110-NODE-1110-length-45872-cov-43.895694_pt1 | contig 45872 bp, 43 predicted proteins | sample MGYA00374966_ERZ777306 | MGnify/ENA primary metagenome ERZ777306 (study PRJEB29329, sample SAMN06343882) | mouse gut metagenome | isolation source: Mouse cecum | place: Austria: Vienna | collected 2014-11-15 ... | reverse complement strand
TCAAAAGGAAACCCTTATCGTGGTCTTCTATTTAATTTCTGATGCGTCCGACCTGCAAGATTTTTTTTGCGTTCTATGCTTTTCTATATTTATGTTAGAATCGCTTCTCTCTGGAGAGATGGCAGAGTGGTCGAATGCGCCGGACTCGAAATCCGGTATACGGTTATACCGTATCGTGGGTTCAAATCCCACTCTCTCCGCCATACCGTTATCTCATAAGCCCTCATTGACTGTCATTGAATATCTAGAATGCCAATAACGACGGGCGTTTCCTCCTGTTGCGTTATGTCATTGGATATCATTGGATGTCATAAATATTCATTGAATCACGCACAAAATGGTTCCTATTTAGGACCCAAAGGATAATGTCCCAAGCACCTGTTTCACACACCCCTCCGCCTAGTTACGGGCAGCGGAGAAAGATTTTCAACTTGTAGCTTTATTTGATTGGTGCGGCAGATGCAAATGAGATCTTTAACAATTTATTAGCCGCCTAACATGGAAGTGAGGGGCTCCAGCGATTCTTTCGAATCTCAACGGCATCTTAAGTGCCACAATAAAGTTTTCCGAGAACTTAAATAAGGGAGCCCCTCATGACTAATGATATGCAATTTTCTTCTGTTTGTGGTATTGACATTGCTAAATCGGTAATGCAGGTCTACAAAGTTACCTCTGATGGCGTTGTCTCTAATAAGGCAGTTAAAAGGGCGAATTTTCTGGATGAGTTTAGAAACGTTCCCCCAGCCTTGATAGGGATGGAAGCTTGCGGCGGCTCTCAACACTGGGCTCGCGAACTGCAAAATTTAGGACATACAGTTCGCCTTATGTCGCCAAAGGCAGTAAAGCCATACGTCACAGGGCTGAAGAATGACAAAAACGATGCTCGTGGTATTTATACCGCTCTTGCGATGGGCGTACGTGAAGTGCCGGTTAAATCTGCCGCTATCCGTGATCTGGCATTGCTGCAAACAATGAGAACCAAGCGCCAAAGAGAAAAGGTCGCAAAGATTAACCACATCAGAGGTATCTTGTCTGAGTATGGGTTGGTTATGGGCAAAAGTATAAATGCATTTTTAGCAAAGGCCGGCTCCTTAATAGCTGAGTTGAAAGAGCGTGTTGACGTTAGTTCATATGTGGTTTCTGAACTGATTACTCTCTTCGAAGAGGTTAAAGGTTCAATCTTAAAAATCCAAGAGTTGGAAAAGAACATTCAGTCCATTGCAAGGGACAATAGACAATATGAGTTATTTCTATCTGCGCCGGGAGTTGGTCCGATAACGGCCGCAACAATGACGGTGTTGCTCTGCAATCCCTCAGTCTTTAAGAATGGGAGGGAGTTTGCCACTTATATAGGCTTAGCTCCAAAAAGTACAGGAAGCGGAGGAAAAAATATAGTTACTCATATTCCCAGCAAGTTTGACTGTAACAACGAGGCCAGATCGCTTCTTGTTCAATGTGCTCATTCCATTTGCAGGTTACAACACAAGTCGGAATGGGTTTCTTCGATCTTAATGAGAAAGCCGAAGAAGGTCGCTGTTATTGCTATTGCAAATAAGAGTTCCCCGCGCGAGCGGGGTTGAACGGGATCCACCGGATTCCCTTGACTCCCTACCTCAGAGTTCCCCGCGCGAGCGGGGTTGAACCTTGAGAGCCGCCTCCCGATATCTCGGCTCTGTCGAGTTCCCCGCGCGAGCGGGGTTGAACCGGTAGTTGAAATACGCGGCAATCTCTTCAGGTGGAGTTCCCCGTGCGAGCGGGGTTTAACCGATGATTGATTACTTCCGTATTTTGATAATAGGGAGTTCCCCGCGCGAGCGGGGTTAAACCGACTTTTAGGATATGATCAGGAGTCAGTCGCAAGAGTTCCCCGCGCGAGCGGGGTTGAACCGAAGAGCCGGTATATCCGTTTTACTTATTCCTTGAGTTCTCTGCGCGAGAGGGGTTGAACCGCCGTTGAAAGAATTTGCCAACTGGAATAGTTATAACCTAAGCAAAAAAACAAATCCAGGCTGGAAGGCTAAACGACAGTCATGAGAAGGCTACGCATTTTAATGGCGGACTCTACAGCTTTATCGAAAACAACTGTCCAGCTCTCGGGATTTTCAATATTGATTTCAGCCACATCTATCGTGAGAGTAAGGTTCTTATCCTTGGAGACAGATAAGTTCGATTGCAGCGTGCAGTTCCAACTATCGAGGTTTTGTAACGCTCTATTTATCGAGTCATTATTTTTTATATACATGGAAATTGAAAGCTCTTTCTTCTGATACGAAGCCGTGAAGAAAAGATGGGCTTTCATGGTTCCTACACGCAATTGGAAATTCAGCCGGTTAGATGGTCTTCCCCATGAAAATCCTTTTAGGCGATCGTTTGACTGCAGGTACTCGTAAAAATCCGACCAAAATTCCAAACGAAACTCCTCCGCATCAGATTTTTCACTTGGGCTCTTTTTGTTTTTTCCCCATGCATTTGGGCCTTCGACAACATTGAAGTTAGGGGCTAATGGAGAGTTATCGATTTTCCACAATTCGATCTCAATCAAGAAAAAGTCAATAGATTGATCTAGATGAGAATTAAGCCATTCGATCGCTTTGGCGTGCTCTTGCCGGGCATGTTTGACAATCCAGACAACAGTAGAAGCGTCCTTTCCTGCTGCATATGTGAGGATCTGTCCAAGATGCTTATGATTCGACTCTTCTAGTTGGTTCTCAATGATGACAGCCTTTCCGGATTCGCTATCCCTTGCAAAAAGGTCAGCTCGGAATTCTCCAATTTTTTCCTCGGTGTGAATTAACTCCAAGTCTAGTCCCAAGACTTTTCCTAAGTCATTTAGATTTTCTTCTTCCGCTAACCATCGAGAAAAATCTCGAGCTTCATTTCCCCAAACGGATCGAATGTCTTTGATCCTCTCCAGCTTTCCGAGTTTTGGCTTATTCCTAGTGTTCATCTGACCCTCCTTCTTGTTTTTAACTCTCACAGTTTTTTGACGTTGTGACAGATTGATATTAATCAAAGAAGTTATCTGTACAGAGATGATTGTCAGTTTTCTTATCAATATTCTTTAAAAGTCAGTCGCGTCGCTAACGCCGAAAAAGATTAAATTCTAGACTGATATGACTGATCTATTAAGATCTGAAAACCATTAGACCCAGTTCGTCCATCCTGCCCATTCTGTAGGCTCTGAATTGGTAAACCTCGGTCTCGCCACTAAAATTAGTAAGTTAACAAAATTAAAACTTACTGCCCTTAGGCAATACGGGTGAAGAGAATGGAACTCGATCTGACCGGAAGAATTATTTCAATCGTCCTGCTCATTCTAGCCAGCGGATACTTTTCAATGGCAGAAATTTCTTTGGCCGCCTCTCCAAAAGTGAAACTGCATCAGGCACTGGAAAACGGAGATAAAAGGGCACAGCAGGTGCTCGATCTTCAGGTAAAGCCGGGGCCGTTCTTTTCTGTAATCCAGATCGGCCTGAACGCGATCGCAATTCTCGGCGGTATCATCGGCGAGACCGTGTTCTCGCCGTATTTCGAAATGCTTTTCCGTCTGTTTCTCTCGCCGGAACTTTCTTCGTCTCTCGGATTCTTCTGCTCGTTCTTTACGATCACGATGATCTTTGTTTTGTTCGCCGACCTGATTCCTAAACGAATCGGTCTGAATAAACCGGTTGCGATTTCTTTGTCGCTGATCCGCTCTATGCTTTTCCTGATCTGGATCTTCAAACCTTTTGTCCTCATGCTGACAGGAATGAGCAACGCGATCCTCAAAATAATGGGACTGCCGATAAAAAACGAAACGACAATTACCAGTGAGGACATTATCGCAACGGTAGGCGCCGGTACCGAGGCGGGACTGCTCGACAGAAATGAACAGGAAGCGATTGAAAATGTGATGTCGCTGGAAGACCGCTTGGTCACGAGCGCTATGACTACGCGGGATTCTGTGATCTATTTCGGACTGAATGACACGTTCGAAAAGATCAGACCGCTTATCGAAAAAAATCCGCACAGTAAATATCTGGTCTGCGATTCAACCGTGGACCGGATTATCGGTTACGTGGACTCTAAAGATTTACTGTGCAGGGCGCTTGAAAATGAAAAATTCTCACTGAAAGAAAAAGGACTGATTAAAACCATCGCGATTGTTCCGGATTCATTATCTTTGTCCGAAGTTCTTGAAACTTTCAAAAAGCAGGGCAGGGATTTTGCCGCGGTGGTTAACGAATATGCGCTGACTGTAGGCGTCATCACTTTGAGCGATGTGATGAGTACGGTCATGGGCAGCCTCGTTCAAACGGAAGAAAACGGCTATATCGTGCAGCGAGACGACGGAACCTGGCTGATGGACGGTTCGACCCCGATCGAAGAGGTGGAGAGAACGTTTGAAATCGAAAAGATGCCGGAAGAAGAAACCTACGAAACTATGGCGGGCTTCATGATGTACATGCTGAGAAAGATTCCGAAACTGACGGATAAAGTGGATTTCGGCGGTTATCGCTTTGAAGTTATTGACGTGGATATGAACCGAATCGACCAAATTCTGGTCACAAAACTTCCGAAGGAGCCGGATCAGCCGGACTAATTTGAAGAAAGCCGCTTCGCGCGGCTTTCAATTTAAGCAGTGAAAATTCCGTAAATGAGCGTACCGACCAAAAGGGCGCAAAGAATGGAGACAAGCCAAATCCAAATTGAAGTTTTAGGCGGCTTTTCCATCACTCCAAGCGTTGCAAGACATTTGGGACAGTGCGTCGCGGTCACGTGTCCGTCTTCAACAACAGCCTTTGGGATGATCGGACTTCCGCAGTGCGGACACTTCACGCGCAGATCGACGGCGGCTCCGGAGGCCGCTGCAAGTCCCTTATCTCGGTGATACAGACGAATCGCAAACGGAGCGTCCTCAATAAGGCTGAATTCGACAATATCCTTTAGAAGCGGCTCATAGCCGGGATCGAGCTGATTGGCGTCAAAAGTGAAGGTTCTTCCACCTCCGCAGCTGATCGTTCCGTAATTTCCGTCATCGAGAATTTCGGTGATAACGCCTTTTAGGACAGGGTTCTCTGAATTTTTAATCTGCTCAGTCATATTCTATTCATGAGAAGCATTGCGCTTTTGCGTGACGCCCCCCCCCCTCTTTTCAGTTAACGATTCATTATCCTTCGATTTGTTCGGTTTCGGAATCGGTCGCATCCAAAGTAGGTTATGAGACAAAAGAAATTCCGGGCTCATTTTACGGGTAAAATTTTTGTCTATAACTCTCTCTCAAAAAGAACTAAGAAAATGGAATTAACCTTCGGAATCCTGCTTTTTTGTATCGCTGCTTTCTTTGTGGCGGGATTTATCGACTCCATCGCAGGCGGCGCCGGTTTTGTGACCGCGCCTTCGCTACTGCTGGTCGGTATGCCTCCTCATATGGCACTCGGTACCGGAAAACTTGCCACAAGTATCGGTTCTCTCGTTGCGCTCTGGACTTTCTGGAGAGGCGGACTCATTCTGATGAAGATTGTTCCGATCGGAATACTCTCATCCATGATCGGATCCTCGCTCGGTGCTTACTGCGCGCTTCAGATTGCGAGCGCGACAATGGGCAAAGTGATTGTGGTCATGCTGCCGCTCGGTATTCTTTTTACGATCCTTACGGGCGGCTTTAAGCTTGATGAAGGCGAGCTTCCCAAAAAATTCTTCTGGCCCAAGGTCACGCTGATCGGGCTTTTGATTGGCTTTTACGAAGGATTTTTCGGGCCCGGCGCGGGAACCTTCTTTTTAATCGCGCTTCATGTGTTTCTTCGCATGGGCATGGTTCAGGCTTCCGGTACTGCGAAGGCTTTCAACATTGCCGCCAACTTTGCCGCTTTCTGCACATTTGCGACGGGTGACTGTGTTTCTTATCAGGTCGCTATTCCGTGCGCTATCGCGAGCATGGTCGGTAATCGTGTCGGCGCTTACTACGCCATTAAGATCGGCGGCAAGTTTGTGAGAAATATTCTTTATGTGGTACTTGCGGTTCTGATGGTTTCTTTGGTGTATCGCTTCTTCATTGCGTCTTAGCGCAGGATATAAACAAAAATAAAGGCCGCCTAATCAGCGGCTTTTATTTATTTCTCAGGCGCTCAATTTGCCTGCGGTTCTTCGGTCGGCTGATGGTTCCTTGTTACGATTTGTTTTTAAAAAAAAGGAGCACAACCATATGACCGACATGACAGTTGTCAATATTTCCGCGATTCAGGCGGTCGCGTTAGCGTCAGTGACTTACTACTTTGGTGTTTGGGTCAGACGCCGCGTGAATATTCTGGAAAGATTTTCCATCCCGACTCCGGTTGTCGGCGGTATGCTGGTCGCTTTTGTGCTTTCCGCGCTGGAAGGATTTGGAATCTGCGCCTTTAAATTTGATACATCGCTGCAGACGCTTCTGATGCTGGCGTTCTTTACCACGATTGGTCTGGTCGCAAGTCTTAAGGTGGTTTTTGAAGGCGGGAAACTTTTGGTTGGTTTTTTAATCGCCGTCACCATTTTGTGCGTGCTTCAAAATCTTATAGGCATGGGCTTAGCCGATTGGTTGGGACTGGACTTCCACTATGGTCTGCTGGCGGGTTCCGTTTCTATGATGGGCGGGCTTGGAACCGCGGCTGCGTTCGGACCGTATTTTGAGCAGACTTATCACATTGTGGGCGGAACAGCGGCCGCGATTACCGCGGCGACGTTCGGCATGGTGATCGCGCTCATCATCGGCGCGCCTTTCAGCCAGTGGCTGATTCGCCGCTATAAGGTTCAAACGCCGAAAGCGGTCGGAAGACCGGAGCCCGAATTAAAGATTCCGGAAGACATTGACACCGCCGTTGTGGACGACACGTCCCCCACTTATACGCCCGAGCTACTTAAAGCGGGAACCATTGTGGCCGTGTGTATGGCGTTCGGTACGATTCTGTCCATGTTTATGGGTCAGTTTATCACGCTGCCTGCATACATCGGTTCGATGATCGTCGCCGCGATTGTCCGCAATATCGGAGATTTCAGCGGCAAATATACTGTTGAAGGGAAGGGACTGAACACCATCGCGGAAATGAGTCTTGTGCTCTTTGTGACAATGGCGATTAACGGATTAAAGCTGCACGAGCTGGTTCATCTGGCGGTGCCGCTCATGATTATTTTGGCGGCCCAGACCGTTTTGATGCTTGTCTTTGCCTGGGGCGTTTTCTTCATGCTGTTTGGAAAGACTTACGACGCCGTGATGCTGTGCGCAGGCGGTATCGGATTTTCAATGGGCGCGACCGCCAACGGCTTAGCCAATATGCAGGCAATCGCTGAGAAATACGGCTCGAGCCCCAAAGCGTGGCTGATTGTGAGCTTAGTCGGCGCGTTTCTGATTGACTTGATCAATGCGCTGATGATTACCTGGATGGCGACCTGGTAAACGATCATGAAACGGAATGTTGCGAATTAAGAGTACTGTTACGAACGCATAAGAAAAAACCAGGACTTGACTGGAAAAATAAATTGAAAATTCGTTAAAGGCCGAATTGATTCAATAAAATACAACCGTGTTCTAGGAAAGGAACATACCATTTACTTTAATTCGTTTAGGAGTATTACCAATGAGGAAGATTGTTCTCTTGCTCGCCAGCATCGGTTTAATGACAGCCGCTCAGGCCGCCTACAAAGACGGTACATACGAAGGCGAAGGTGATGGCAACCACGGCAAGATCACAGTTTCCGTAGACGTTAAGGGCGGCAAGATCGCTAACGTTAAGGTTCTGAAGCACACAGAAACCGACATGATCATTCAGGCCCCGATCGACAACATGATTCCTGAAATCGTTAAGAAGAACGGTGTTGACGGAGTTGAAACTGTTGCCGGTGCAACAAACTCTTCTAAAGGTATTCAGCAGGCTGTTAAGAACGCCCTTGCTAAAGCTCAGTAATTTGAGTTAGACCTCTTTCGATGAATCCGGATTCTCACGAATCCGGATTTTTTTCGTCTTTATCTCTAGTTTCGGGAAGAATCTGTTAATCTACTTAAACGAATAAAACATAAAGGGAGCTGCCATGCAGGAGAGCGACGGAAATCAGCCGACAGCAGAGACTCCGAGAAATACGATACTTATTGTTGACGATGTCGAATTAAATCGCGACGTGCTTTCAATCATGTTCTCTCAAAATCACGAAGTGCTTTTTGCGGAGAACGGACCTGAGGCGATTGAAATCATACAGAAGCAGTCCAATAGCATCTGCGCGATTCTGCTTGACTATTTGATGCCCGGGATGGACGGTCTGACATTTTTGAAGACTGTTCGCGGTCGGGGGCTTATTGACGATATTCCGGTATTTTTGATTACAGCTTCGCTTGAGCACGATGTTGTGCATCGAGCTTACGATTTGGGCGTGATGGATTATATTCAGCGGCCGATTTCTCCGTTTATCGTGCAGCGCAGAATTGAGAATGTGATTGAGCTGTATCGGACGCGCATACAGTATGCCCGACTTTTAAAATCGCAGAAGCATCTTCTTGAGCGTCTGCAGGCTGCTGAGGACTCAGCTCCGGATATTATGTTCTAGAGAAGAGCATGTGAATAAATTCGGCCGCTTTAAGCGGCCGAATTTACGTGGTTTGAGAGGTTTTTATCAGGGTACCGTCATATCAAAACGTTTATCATCCGCGTTCTTATGGCACTGACGGCAGTACACAACGCTCTGTTGGTGTTCCTTATGGCAAAGTGTGCAGCGCAGCTGACCCGCGTGACTGTCATGAGGATTTAAAGCGACTTTCTTTTCCGCGGACGCTTTTGCTAAGTCCGGATAGTTGTGGCACTGCATACAGGTCTTGGATTTAGCGGCTGCAACCGGAGCGGCGCTCTTGTGGCACTGCTCGCAGCTGACGCCTTTGGCCTGATGCTTCATCATGGTCGGCTGGGCTGAAACCACGGAACATAATCCGATAAAGAGCAGGGATGCAAGCGCGAATTTTAATTTTTTCATATTTTCGGACGGGGCCTTACGGCCCCGTTTTCTCAGGTTTAGTTACCTTCTTTGATGGCTTTGATCGCGTTGTCCGCAGCGACTCTGCCGCTGGTCATCGCGAACGAAGAGGCAGAGCCTTCGCAGCGCAGGTCATAAGAAGAGTCGTAAAGACCACCAATGTCCTGACCGACGACGTAGAGGTTGTTGATCACGTCGCCCTGAGGATTAAGCGCTTCAAACTTGGGATTGACGGTAACGCCGCCAAGTGTCAGGAAGAAAGCGCGGATGCCTTTAAGCGCGTAGTAGGGGCCTTTTTCCATGTTGAAAGTAGCCAGATGTTCGGGCAGACGGCCGAATTCCGGATCTTTTCCGGCCTTGGCGTACTCGTTGACCTTCTGCATGGTTTCGCGGAGGTTCTTAGCGGGAACACCGATCTGAGCGGCCAGATCGTCGATCGTATCGGCCTTAAACGCCCAGCCTCTCTGCTGACCGATTTCGAATGTCTTTGGCAGCGCTTTCAGAGGAACGCCTGCGTGAACGATCGCGTTGAACGGAAGCAGAGCGCCTTTGTTGACGAGCTGATCGTATTTCTGCTGGTCGATGATGTTGTACATCACGCCGCCCGCGCTTGTCATTGCATTGTAAACGTCTACGAATACCGAGCCGCGGGATTCGTTAAAGAAGCGTTTGCCGTGCTGATCCACCCACAGCCAGGGCTGAGCCAGTGCGCAGCGGCCCTGTTTGAGTTCGTCAGCGCCCATGAACTGGTTGATCGGGGGCATATCGGCAAGGTAAGGCGCGTTGCCTGCGAGCGCATGCATGCCTTTAACGCCTGCGCCAACAAGCTGAGCCATTTGGATACCGTCACCGGTTCTGCCGTCGCCGTTCTTGCCGTCGGTAACCGGACCGCGGTACCAAACCGGTTCAAACATGCCGAGCGCGGAGGAGTCGTTCACGTACTTAGCGAGCATTTCTTTGTTGGACTCAAAGCCGCCCGTTGCGAGGATTACTTTCTTTGCTTTGACGATAACTTTTTCGCCTTCGCCGTCAACCGCTTCCACGCCGGTGATTTTGCCGTTTTCGACGAGAAGTTTCTTAGCCGGAGTTTCGGTCAGGATCTTGCCGCCCTTAGCGTTGACCTCTTTGGCAAAGCGCTGGATGATTCCGGCGGCGCCGCCCTTGAAGAGGTGCCAAGTCATGAGAGATTCATCTTTGGGGTACATGGTACGGATGCCGCGCATTTCAGCGCCTTTATCCATAACCCAGTCGATAGTCTTGCCGGATTCTTCGATCAGAACGCGCAGGACATGCGGATCGGCTCTGTAGTGATGGAACTGGAGTGCGGCGGTCAGAACCTGGTCAACGGTTGTGTTGATGCCGTTGGCTTTCTGATAGCGAGTGCCGACACCGAGGGAGCCTTCGGGGAAGTTTCCGCCGCCGCCAAGCGCGGCTTCTTTTTCGAGAACGATCGGTTTAACGCCCTGGTCAACCGCGCTCTGAGCGGCTGCAAGGCCGGAGAGGCCGCCGCCCACGATGACGAGGTCGGTTTCATAAACTTGTGTTGCAAAAGCCGGGGCTGAGAAAGCGGCTGTCAGTGCGGATGTGATGGCAAGCGCCATTAACTGTCTGCGAAGCATAGTGAATTCTCCTTGAAGAAAATATTTATTTGTGCTGCAGGCAAAAGATTAGCAAGCTGACGGTTTCGTTAGATATGCAATTATTGCATTAGACTAATTGCGTTAAATGCAAATGAGATAAGTGAAATGTCGGATGTACTTAAGCTTTCTCTGGAAGATATTTCCTTTTTGATGGAGTTGGAAAAGAGCGGCGTTGTGCTGAAGGCTGGTTCTGTGTTCAATATGTCTCCTTCGACCGCGAGCAGAAATCTGACGAGGATTAGCGGCTACTTTCCCACACCGATTTTTAAATTTGAAGGCGGCTCCTGGAGAGCGACGGATTACTTTAAGCTGATTCGTCCGAATCTCATTGAGATGATTAAAAACGCGCAGACGCTGATGGCGCAGAGTTTTGACGCGAAGACTTCGGAGCGGACGTATGTGATTTCGTGCATGATGACCGAGGTGGAGCATGTCGTCGGCGGTATTCTGCCGAAGCTCATGGAGCGTTCGCCGCGCTCGAGACTGGACTTGAGCAAGCATGAAAACGAGCTTGCCGCGGTGCTTAACGGACTGGCGGATTTTGCGATTGTGACCGCAGTCGGACTTCCCGCGGATGTGCATGTGATGCGTCTTTATCCCGTAACGCGCGTCATCCTGATGCGTAGAAATCATCCTCTCACATTTGAGCGGCGTCAGCTCACCAAAAAGATTCTGATTCCGTATGATCGGGTATCGATTCTCACCGGACGAAGCGCTTCCTGGACGAGTCCCGAGCAGAATATTTTTCCGTATGAGCGCTATATGGAGCACACGCGTTATTCGACATCACGGTTTCACACGGCTTGGGAGGCTATGTCAAAAACCGACCTGATCTGTGTCTGCGGATGGAGAGCAGCGGAAATCGCGATGCGCTCGCATGATTTGGTTGCGCTTCCGCTTCCGATCGATGCGGAAGAGGATGAGCTTTGGAATGTTCTGATTTGGTCGGATGTGCGGCATAAAGATCCGGCGATTATTTGGATGCGATCGCTATTTAGCGAATGGGCTCAGGAGGAAGCCGCCCGTATTGCGGAACTTGAAGAAAAAGGAAAAGGACCGCCTACCTATAAAAAGCGGCGGTCCTCTGCAGGCGTTTAGAAGAAATTATGCTTCTTCGGGCGGGATGACGCAGGCGAGCGCGTTAAATCCCGCGTCGACATAAAGGGTTTCCGCGGTAATGCCGAACGAGGAATCGGAGAGAAGGAACGCGGCAGCGTTTCCGACGTCTTCGATAGAAACGAGCGATCTCAGCGGGCTGACCGAGCGGCTTTGCGCAAGCATTGTGCCGAAGTTTTTAATACCGCTTGCGGCAAGCGTTTTAATCGGTCCGCAGGAGATGGTGTTGGCGCGCATGCCTTTGGGGCCGATGTCGGCGGCGATATATCGGGTCGCAGCTTCAAGCGCCGCCTTGCACAGTCCCATAGTGTTGTAGTTGGGGACGATTTTTTCTCCGCCGAGGTAGGAGAGCGTGAGAAGGGATGCTTTGTGTCCTTCCATCTGAGGAAGAAGCTTCTTAGTGAGCGCGGCGTAGGAATATACGGAGATATTCATGGCCGAGAGAAAGCCCTCGCGCGTGATGCCTTCCAGGAAACTTCCGCTGATGGCTTCGCGGGGCGCCCAGCCGATGGAGTGTACAAAACCGTCGAAGCCGTCGGACCAGCGGTTGGCAAGTTCCAGCGCCGCCAGATCAACGGATTCGTCGGAAGAGACGTCAAGTTTGATGACCTGACCGGCTCCGAGCTCGTCGGCAAAGCCCTGGACTCTGTCTTTAAAGCGTTCGTTATTGTAGGAAAGCGCGAGCTGAGCTCCTTCGCGAGCGCAGGCCTGAGCGATACCATAGGCAATAGAGCGGTTTGAAGAAATACCGGTAATCAGGAATTTTTTTCCAGCAAGCAATGCCATTTTGTTCTTTCCGTAGAAAATAATTAGAGAATTGTACTTCGTTATTTTGTCTTGTCTTGCGCTCCAAGAGCGACTACTGCAGCGTATCCCGGACGTTCCGGTATATTGAGCGGCTCGATTCGGACGGGCAGACCGAAGCTTTTTTCCAGATTTTGCGCCGTCACAACTTCTTTGACCGCACCGAAAGCGGTGGAACCGTCCCGCATCAGCACAAGCGCTTTATTTGCGATTTCCAGTGCGTGAGCCGGGTAGTGTGTATTGATGACAGATCCGATTTTGAGTTCCTGGGAGAGTCGGCTGAGCAGCTGCAGGATCATCAGCTGATTTTTAAAATCCAAGTTGCTTTCCGGTTCGTCGAGGACCAAAAGTTTAGGTTCGCAGCAGAGCGCACGCGCAAGCAGCGCGACCTGATATTGGCCGCCTGAAATTTCGTTGCAGAGGTAATTCGCAAAAGGCTCGATTCCGGTGATTTCAATCGCCTTATCTGCCGCAATCCAGTCTTTTTTAGAAGGAGACTGAAAAGAGCCCCAGCGGGAAGTTCTGCCGAGAACAACCATTTCGCGGACCGTGAGGGCCAAGACATTGGATTTAGCCTGAGGCACATAAGCGATGTTCTTCCAAAGCGACTTGCAGTCATTTGGTTTTAGAGCTTTTCCGTCGATCAGTTCTTCTCCGTCCGACCAGTGCTGAAGGCCGAGAAGGCACTTTAAAAGCGTTGTTTTACCGGCTCCGTTGCGGCCGAGGATCGCGACGATATCGGACGAATTAAAACTGAAGTTCAGGTTATGAAGAACTTCTTTTCCGTGCGGATAGGTAAATGAGCCGTTTCTGACTTCGATCTGCATGATTGTGCGCTCCTAAAGCCGTGCGCGGCCGTGCCGAAGGATGATCAGGAAGACGGGCGCGCCGATCACCGCGGTGAGAACGGACACCGGGATTTCGACCTCAGTGGCGCTGCGCGCGACGGTATCCGCGGCCAGCAGGAAAAGTCCGCCAAAAACCAAGGAGGCGGGCACCACCGCATTATTGTTGCTTCCGACGAGCAGCCGGCAGAAATGCGGGATCAGCAGACCGACCCAGCTGATGATGCCGAAGAGGCTGACCACACAGGCCGAGATCAGCGTCGCGCAGAGGATGCAGACGGCTCTGAGGCGCGCGACCGGAATACCGAGGCTGCGGGCTTCGTCTTCAGGCATGCAGAGCGCGTTCATTTTCCAGCGCAGGATATAAAGGATCAGTGAAGAGAAGCCGATCACAGGAGCCGCGCTATAGAGATTATCCATTTTTGCGCCGCTGAGGCTTCCGAGCATCCAGTACGTAATGGACGGGAGGACATCCTGCGGGTCGGCGACAAATTTGACGAGATTGATCAGAGCGGTAAAGAGAGCTCCGATGACAAGGCCCGAGAGGATGAGCATTAAGAGTGTTCTTTGGCCGCGGACTGAACTGACCGAATAGGCGAGGAAGACGGAGATGAGTCCGAAGAAAAAGGAGACGATCTGCAGGAGCGGTCCTTCGAATCCGAAAAGAATAGCAAGTACCGCGCCGAAGGCCGCGCCGGAGGTTACGCCCAAGGTATCGGGGGTTGCGAGCGGATTATTAAAGATTGCCTGAAAGGCGGCTCCGGCGACAGAAAGTCCGGCTCCTGCGATCACGGCGAGCAGAATTCTCGGCAGACGCACGCTGCCGATGACCATTGATTCTGTAGAGTCTGCGCCGCCTGTAAAAAGCGCTGAGGCGAGTGAGCTGAAATCAACAGCAAAGCGGCCGATGCCAAGCGAAGCGATCATGAGGACGGCCAGAGCTGCCAGCGCGAAAGCTAAGAGGAGTTTGGTTTTAGCGTTCAAGTTAACAGCTCCTATGCGGCGCCCGGCGTCGGAGTTGAGATTTTCATCGGTTTAGGCTCAAAGAGTTTCTTTAACTGCTCATTCGTGAGTTCGATACCGAAGACCTCCCGATAGTATTTCCGTGCTTCATTATTGAGGTCGATATCTTTGAATTGTTCCGGGTAGATCTTTTTAGCGAGCCAATAAAGAAGGACGGGAGAATCCGCAGACGGCGTATAGGTTCGGTAAAAGCCGAGCGGCAGCTTGTAGACCTCTTTATTTTTAACCGCGCTGATCGGCGCCCACAGTGGATTCTTTATGAGATTTTCCGCCGTATCCGGCGTGAAGTTCGTGATCAGGATGACATCCGGGTTCCAGCTGTAGATTTGCTCCATATTGACCTGCGCGTTTGCGGTTTTAGCGGGTATGGATTCCGAGACATTTTTTGCGCCGACCGCTTCTGCCCAATACTGACCAAAGAAATTTTTACCGCTGGTAGTGACCTTATTGTTCTGATTCTGATAAATCCAGAGGACTTTTTTTCTATTCTGAGGCGCGATGGATTTTGTTCTTTCTTCGATCAGCGCTTTTACATTTTCGGCGTATTTAGAGGCTTTATCGGCTTTTGCGTGATCCGGAAAAAGTTCGTCGAGTGTTTTAACCCAGCTTTTATAGGTTTTGACCGCGTCGTACTTTTGAGCGGACGTTGAGAAAGCGACGGTTGGAATTCCAGCGGCTTCAAGCTTGGAGAGGGACTGTTTATCTGCGGCATTGACGAGGACAACATCGGGTTTGAGCTTAAGCACGGACTCGATATTGAGGACATTTCCCTTCATAAAGCCGGTATTTGCTTTTGTGATATCCGGATAAATTTCTGAGAGCAAACCGTTTTGGGCTGCCGCCATTGAGCTCGGATGAATGCCGATGATTTTGTCAGCGCTGTTGAGATAGAGCGTAAGTACGGAAGGCAGCGGATAGATATTGGTGATTAGGATCCGGTTGAGGGAGTCGGGTACTTCGGCGGTATGGCCGGTTTCATCGGTGACGATGCGCGCAGCGGCCGAGCTGATAAAGAGTGCAGCTGAAGTGAGCAGAGCGAGGATCTTGCACGATGTGTTCATTTTTTTCATTTGAGGTTAACTGTTTTTGTCATTGTTGCACAAAGCCGGCCTCAAAAAATAAAGCGAGTCCTCTGAAAAAAGCGAAGGCCGCTTGAAGCGGCCTTGCAGTCCTAATTCAAAACTGAATTATTTAGTTTTTTTAGGAGCAGGTTTCTGTGCGGACTGAACGTCAGCGACCTTAGCGTTCTTAACGAGGTTGCTGAGGTAGTTTGCAGCGTTCTGGCGAGCGACGACGCTTTCAACCTGATCTTTGATCTTGTCGAGTTCGGGGAAGGGAACTTCTCTCTTATCTTCGAGCTTGATCACATGGTAGCCGAGTGAGCTGTGGAACGGGATCGGAAGAACATCGCCCTTATTCATGCCCATAGCGGTTTCAGCGAAACCGGGGATGATGATGCTGCGGATGTTGGTGAAGGGGATTTCTCCGCCGTTGGGCGCGCTGCCCTTATCCAGGGATTTTTCTGTGGCGAGTTTGCCCATATCCGCGCCGTTTTTGATCTGAGAGATGAGGCTCTTGGCTTCATCTTCGGACTTGACCAGAATATGGCGAACTTTGATTTCGTTCGGGCTGTACTGTTTTTTCATATCCGCATAAGCGTCCTGAATCTGCTTATCGGTGACCGGATGAGCAGCGGCGTTGCGGCGTACGAGTTCGTTAGCGAGAATCTGAGTTTCGCGTTCTGCGAGCAGTGTCTTAATTTCAGGAGTCTGCTGAAGTTTCAGCTTACGGGCTTCCTGACCGATTACTTTTTCGCGAACAAGAATATTACGTGCGGCCTCAGCCTGTTTTCCCTCATCTTTGATGCCCTGCTCAGCGAGAAGGTTCATGAGTTCCTTTTGTTCGGCTGCCGAAACCAGCTGGCCGTTGACAGTGAAAGCCGTCTGAGCAGAAGCGGGAATTGCGGCGGCAAGTGCAATAGCGACAAGAACTTTTTTCATTATTTTTTCCATAAACAACGGGAGATTAAATTATAGCGATAATAATCACTTGTTCTGTGCGGTAAAAACCCTAAATATCATTAAAGAATACCCACTGATTTTGGATTTGCAATATACACAAATTCATCAAAATAACGCATCTTATCGGATAGGTGTTTAAAAGCACTTGAAGGGAGGTAAGAACCTTGTTTTTATGGCGTTATTCGAGGCGAATCTATATAAATGATTATGGAGCGAAAGTGTTTCTGCAATAACAAAGCGGCAGAGATTTATTGTTTCGTGAGGACTATGAAGACTAGTTTATTTTTATGTTTTTACGAACTTTTACTGACCAGTGGCGAACGAGTTCACAGAAAAGAGGAGAAGTCTGCTGAAGACGAACTTAGCATTCATCGATAAAACTTATTTGTCTTCAGAAAGTATAAGAGGAGTTAATTTAAGTGAATGTGCTTGAATATTGAATTGAGCGGCGAATTGTTCTGTTCCGAGGCAGCGGAACAGATGAGACGGTAAATCCGTCGGACAGGGATATGGTGAAGCGCGTGCCGCTTACAGAGGCATAAAAAGAAAACAGCGCATTCAGCGCTGCGAAGCAGGGATCAAGCCGGATTTCCCATATATCCGGCATAAGACATACAGGAAGCAGGATCAATCAGCCGCGCAATAGCGGCAGATTGATAAGTATGTTTAGTGTCGGGATTCGCTCGGGGCAAGAAGCGTCATATTAATATTGTGAATCCCGTGGCCGATAAACGGCTTGAGGTATTCGTACACGATACGGTGCCGTTCGATTTTCGGCAGTCCTTCGAAGCGGCGAGAGATCACGAACAGGTGATAGAGCGTACCGGCGGCGGGTTTAAAGCCGGCTTCCGGACGAGAATAATCTGTAAATCTCAATTCAATAGGAAAGATTGGCTCTAGTGCCTGCTGAATTCTTTCCAAAGACGGGGTATGGCTCATTTTAGTTTTCCTTCCGAATCTGAGTCGGAGATGAATCGGGAAATATAAAACCCGACGCCTACAGTAAAGATAAGCGTCAGACCCATCAGCCCGAAGAGTTTGAAATTCACCCACACATCTGTGGAGCATGTGTAGGCAACTATAAGATTAAGGATGCCGACAACTGCAAAAAAGACAGTCCAGCCTTTTAATAAAGTTTGCCAGGCATTCTCGGGAAGTGCAATCTGTTTACCGAGAAGCGACTTGAGGTAATTTTTACCGGTCACAGCGCCGAACGTCAGAATTGCGGCGAAAATCCAATAAAGAATGGTTGGCTTCCACTTAATGAACATCTCATCGTGGAGCCAGATCGTTAAGGAGCCGAACACCAGGATTACAGCAACAGAGATCCAAAGCATCGGATCGAATTTTTTGCCGGAGATCAGCTTAAAGAGGATCTGTGCGAGTGAGACGACGATTGCAGCTGCGGTTGCGCAGATGACAGGCGCCTGTGTCGGATCAAAACCACTGCCAAGCCACTGGTTGCAAAGCGAGGCGGCTTCATCCGCTCGGTTCTGAGCAAATTTAAATGTGCCGAAGAAAAGAATAACCGGCAGCAAATCGTATAAGAACTTCAAAAAATCCTCGCTAAGTGGACTGGGACACAAACAAAAATTTTGCAACCGCAAAATTTTACTGAAAAATGCCTAATTTGTTAAATACAAACCTCATTAATGAAAATTGTTACCTCAGGCATCTTAGACAGCCTGAGAGTTTGCCTAATCCGCCTGAGGAGCGGCTTAAGCAGTTTTCTTTTATCACGGAGGAAGATCGAGACAGCCCGGATCGGCTCAAAGAAGATCTTGAAGCCGAAAACGGCCCTAAAGCGGATCCTGCCTTGATAGAAACAATATCCCGGAACGTCGGACCGGCTGCTGATTGGCTGTTTAATGACTTGAAAGTCGAATTCACAAAACGCCCGTGCCCGGATTTCAGTAAAACAGATCCGAGACGAAACGGCTCATTCGTCAAATGCATCGATAAAAACGCTTTGTTCTTTTTGCAGCAGTTCCAAAAACTCGGCGGTTTGGTTTTGACAGAAACCAATATGACCAATCTGCTGACAGAAAAAGGACGAGTGAGCGGAATTGAATATTCTTGTCCGGAGGAAAAGAATAAAAAACTCCTCGTTTCGGATGTTATTTTGGCGACAGGCGCTTACGGAGCAGATGCTTCTTACTATCCGAAATCTCTCGATAAAGTGCTTTATTACGGCACGAAGGAAGAGGACGGATTAGGGATGCAGATCGCGCTCAAGCACGGCGCTTCTCTTATCAATGAGCATGATTACAAGCTTTTCCCGAATGCGGTTGAAATTGCCAAAGACGTTCCGTTAGTCGCCTCCGCTCCGGTTGGTGTCGCAACACCCAAAGGCGGCGCGCTCTTTGTAAATCACGAAAGGAAGAGATTTATCAATGAGAACGGACCGCTCGAAGAACTGACCGCTCAGATGCTTCAGAAGGGCGGCAAAAAATTCTATGTTCTGTTCGATGAACATTCATGGAACGTATTTAAGCAGAAGGCATTTAGAGATCATCTGATCAAAGAGCCGGAAGACACAGAAAAGTGGGATGAAATTAAGAACGACGGAGAACCGGTTTTAGTGAAGGCGGAGAATCTTCAGGAACTTGCCGACAAGACCGGCATGCCGCTCGAAAATCTTTCCGAAACCATTGATGCTTGGAACTACGACGTTAGAGAGGAAAGGGATCAGGCTTTCAACCGAGAAGAGCTTGAGCATTTTGTTAAAGAAGGGAAGGTTTATCTTCTGGAACAGAAACCCCGATTCGCGTCTACGCTCGGCCGTCTCAGAGTCAATCCGCTAATGCAGGTCCTGAATAAGAAAGGCGCGCCGATTCAAGGTTTGTACGCGGTCGGAAATATCGTGGGCGGATACTCCTCTCAAAACAGTGCAGGTCCGCTGCGAACAAGATGGGCATTGGTTTCGGCTTTTACCTGCGCGGACCATCTTGAAAAGGAGCTGAAAGACCAAAAGGCCGAAAAATAAATTTAATCAGTACAGGCTGCTTTATTTTCTGATTTTCTGATCAGAACAAGCGTCTGCCGATTGATCGCCTCATCGATCGGCAGATGTTTTTTTTGAACGATCGACAGAGGTTTATTTAATAAATAAGCGTCTGCCTGATGAGGGCTTACCGGTTTCTCGTTATTGATGACGAGAATTGATTACAAACGGAAAAATCTTTTTTATCCCGATCAGGGATTTCTTTAAGTTTTGTTAAGCCATACGGTATATCCTTTCCCGGTTAAGTTAAGAACCTTTCGTTCAATTAGATTTAGATGAAAATTACAAAGAAACTTGCGCTTGCGGCTTGCGTCGCAGGAGCTCTAACTATGATGAATGTACAAGCACAACCGACCCAGGCGCCTCAGTCGGCCGCGCAGTCTGCATCTTTGCCTGCCGGCGTAACTCAGGGCCCCACCGTTGAAGGAATCACTGAATATCGTTTAGCCAACGGCCTTCGCGTCGTTCTCTTCCCGGACGACTCTAAAGCGACCGCAACCGTAAATATGACGTACCTCGTCGGCTCCAGACAGGAAAATTACGGCGAAACCGGTATGGCGCATCTTCTTGAACACCTTATTTTTAAGGGAAGCAAGAATTATCCGGATCCCACTAAAGAGTTCACAAACCGCGGTTTCCGCATGAACGGATCCACTTGGCTTGACCGTACCAATTATTTCGTGTCCTTTACCGCTAATGAAGACAATCTCGCTTTCGCTCTGGCCTGGAGCGCTGACGCTATGCGCAATTCTTTCATCGCGAAAAAGGACTTGGACAGCGAAATGAGCGTGGTTCGAAATGAATACGAAATGGGAGAAAACTCTCCTTCGAGCGTGCTCTTTAAACGTCTTCAGTCCATGATGTACGACTGGCACAACTACGGCAAGAGCACTATCGGCAACAGAAGCGATATCGAACACGTCAGGATCGAAAACCTTCAAAACTTCTATCATCGCTACTATCGTCCCGATAACGCCGTGCTCACGGTCAGCGGCAAGTTTGACGTCACGAAAACGCTCGCGATGATCGCTAAAGATTTCGGCAATATCGAAAATCCGAAAGAAGCGCTGCCTGAAGAATGGACGGTAGAGCCGACAGCGGACGGCGAGAGAGTCTTTGAAATCCGCAGAAGAGGCGAGTCTCAGCTCGTTGCGGTCGGATATCGCATTCCGAGCGCGCTGCATCAGGATTTTCCGGGCACCGAAACCGCAACCGATGTGCTCGCCGATACTCCTTCCGGCCGTCTTTATGAAGCACTGGTCAAAACCGGTCTGGCGGCCAGTGTTTTCGGCTATGCGATCGGTGCGAAGCAGCCCGGTTTTGTCGTCTTCGGCGCAACTGTGAAGAAAGGCGAAAGCTTGGAAAAAGTTAAGGACAAACTGATCGAAACGATCGAAACCTCCTTAACGAAGGCGCCGGTTACGGAAAAAGAACTCAACCGTGTGAAGGCTCAGGCCGAGACACAGTTCGAAAGAGCTTTCTCCGATCCGGAAGGGTTCGGTGTCGGACTCTCCGAATACATCGCGCTTGGCGACTGGAGACTCTTCTTCTACGGCCGCGATCAGATGAAAAACGTTACCGGCAAAGAAGCCGATGAAGCGGCGAAGAAGTATTTTGTGCGGGATAACCGGGTCGTCGGTATGTTCATTCCGGATGATGAGCCTAAACGCGCGGAAATTACCGCCGCGCCTAGTGCAGAAGAAGTACTCGCGACCTATAAGCCCAAAGCAGAAGCTCAGAGTGCGGAAGCCTTTGATTCTTCTTTCGATAACCTGAACGCGAGAACCACCCGTATTGACGTCGGCAATCTGAAGATCGCTCTGCTTCCGAAGAAGAACAGAGGAGAAACCGTGACGGTTATGATGAATTTCCGCTACGGCGACGCCAAGAGCCTCTTCGGCCGGTCCGCTGCGAAACAGATGACCGCTTCAATGCTGACTCGCGGTACCGATAAGCTGACTCGTCAGGATATTGACGACAAACTTACCGAACTGAAAGTCCAGGGCGGTCCCTCGGGTTTTGTGACCACGCGAGAAAATCTGCCCAAAGCGCTTGAACTCGTATTTAGTCTCTATAAAGACTCTTCCTTCCCGGAAGATGAATTCAAACAGCTGAAGAAGCAGATGATTGTGATGCTTGAAAGCATGCGCGACAAGCCCGACATGCTTGCAAAGAACGCGATCGATCAGCACTTCAACACATATCCGAAGGGAGACGTCCGTTACGAGCCTTCTATTGCGGAAGCGCTCGAAGAGCTTAATAAAACGGAAGACAAGGATCTGAAGAACTTCCACAGCCAGTTCTACGGAACCGCACGCGGAGAAATCAGTATTGTCGGAGATTTCGACGCTAAAGCCGTTGAAAAGCTGATTCGCGAAGATTATGCCAAGTACGTTTCGAGCGCCCCGTACGCAGAAATTTACAAGGAATACAAACCGGTTAAGGCCGAACGCATCGTGATCGATACTCCGGAAAAAGAAAACGCGACGATTATCGCGCGTTCGGATTTCTCCATGAATGACACCAACCCGGATGCGCCGGCGCTTCAGGTAGCCAATTGGATTCTCGGCGGCGGTACAGGTCTTTCCAACCGCTTAATTGATCGTCTGCGTCAGAAGGAAGGTCTTTCTTACGGTGCCGGTTCCGGCGTGAAGATCCCCGGCAAGGGCGATCAGGCGAGCTTTATTTTCAGAGCGATTGTCGCGCCTCAGAACCTTCTGAAGGCCGAAGCCAGCGCCAAGGACGTGATTGCTAAAGCGGTTAAAGACGGCTTTACCGATGACGAGGTGCGCGAAGCGAAGAAGGGTCTGCTGCAGTCGATGGATGTCGCCCGCTCTCAGGACCCCATCGTCGCAAGCTCTTGGAATGACAAGATGAGTCTTAACCGTGACTGGAGTTTCTCCAAGGCGCGCGCCGAGGCGATTAAGAATCTGACCACTGAGCAGGTCAACGCGGCGCTTCGTAAATACATTAAGCCCGAAGATATGACGTTCGTACTTGCGGGCGATCAGAAGAAAGCTCAGGCAGCACAGAAGAAATAATACAGTCGCTGCATAAAAACAGAGCCTCGTTTCTTTGCGGAAACGAGGCTCTTTTCGAACGGGCCGGTTACGGCGTCTTATATCCGAACTTGTGGCACTGATCGCATGTCAGAACCGAAGGTTCATGCTGCTTATGGCAGTCATTGCATGAAATCGATTCATCGTGTCCGTAGTGCGGGTTCGGGTTAAGCTTCGCGGTTCTTTGTTTGACCGCGTCTCTGCTTCCGTGGCACTGCAGACAGACAGCATCTTCAGGCATTTCTCTCGGACGAGTCTGTCCGTGACAGGTGTCGCACTGCATATTCATTTCCTTATGCTTGCCTTTCAGAGTCATCTGAGCGCTGGCGCCGGAACTGAATACGAGGAGAAGGGAGGCAGCGAGTGCCGCAGCTAATCCGATCTTCATTACTCAGCTCCTTACTGCATCAAAGCTTTCATGTGATCGGCAATCGCCATACCGATAACAGAAGCGGAAGTCAGCTGAGCACCGCCGACGTAGTTGTCATAGAAGAGACCGCCGGCAGCGTTGCCTACAGCGTACAGACCCTTGATCGGACGACCTTCGGTGTCAAGGACCTGGCCCTTGGTGTTGATGAGCGGGCCGCCGAATGTGGCTGTCATACCGCCCTGGAACGGAACGGCGTAGAACGGAGCCTTGAGAATCGGACGAGGATTCTTGTGGGTGTTCGGCGGAGTCAGTTCACCGAGTTTTCCGTTCTGAAGCGCTGCGTTGTATTCGTCAACAATTTTCTTCAGTTCGACCGGATCCAGACCGGCTTCTTTAGCAAGACCTTCAATAGTGTCGGCTTTGTAGACCGGAGCTTTCTTGGATTCATAAGAGAACCAGTCGTTCTTCAGCATCGGAAGATTGTGTGTGTCTTCGTCAACAATCATGTAGCCCCAGTTGTCTTTTGTCAGAGCGGCGGTGTCGCGGGCCATCTGAACGTATGTCTTGCCTTCGTCGGTGTAGCGCTGAGTCTGTTTGGAAACCGCGATACCGGTGTTGACAATGTTAAGCGGGTTGGCGCCTGTGGGTCCGTGTATCGGGCCGCAGTGGTACTGATCAACATTGACGACTTTCGGGAAGTAGGGGCCGGTAAGAAGAATGCTTTCGCCTGTGACGGTGTTGGAGCCGCGAACCGGCATGTTGGCTGCGGGAACGCCGGACATCATGGTGAGCATCATCTTGTTGGCAGAGAAGCCGCCGGTCGCCATGACAACGCCGAGCTTGCCGAGGTATTCTTCAAAGCCTTTGCGGGTCTTAACGCGGGCGCCGATCACATCGCCGTTCTTCGGGTTGTCCAGAAGCGCGACAACTTTGGCGTTGTAAACGATCGGGATGTTCAGTTCTTTGGCTTTGTTCAGCAGATAAGTCATCAGCTGTTTTCCGCCCGGTTTCTGTTCGCCTGTGGTGAGGTGGGCGCGCTGCAGCATCGGCCAAACGAGTTTGGCGCCGACGTTGTACTGGACGCCGACGTAGTCATGCAGCCAGTTGAGTGTTTCGTCAGCCTTTTCAGCGACAAGGCGTGTCAGAGCGGGATCGCCTCTGCCCTGAGAAACTTTCATCATATCTTCGTAGAATTTTTCTACGGTGTCGCCGGTCTGAAGACCTTTAGCCTGCTGCATCTTGGTGTTGACGCCAAGCATGAAGCCTGCGGAGTAAACCGTGTTGCCGGCGGCAGAACCCATTTTTTCAAGAATCACGGGTTTGAGACCATCCTGAGCGGCGCGGATCGCGGTAACGATACCGCCGATACCCAGACCGCAGATGACGAGGTCATAAGTCTTCTGAGGAGCGGCTGTCTTTTCGGCCGCATTGGCGGTCAGGGAAGCGGAAGCAAAACCTGTGGCCATGGTGGCAAGTAAGCTGCCTTTGAGAATAGAACGGCGAGATGTCTGCATATTGATTGTTCTCCTTGGTAGATGGATCAGCAAACGTGCTGAACATGATCGATATGCTAAAAAAATGTGACACGCACATCATCCGTAAATCAACGCTTGACTTTAAGTTAAATTTTTGCTAATGATTTATTTCGCATACTTCGCGGCGTTGATGCCGGCGATTCGCCCGAACACAAAGGCGTCTGTTAGTCCGTTGCCTCCGAGCCGGTTTTGTCCGTGAACGCTGCCGGTAATCTGACCCGCAGCGTAGAGTCCTGCAATCGGCCGACTGTCGTTGTCCAGAGCACGGGCTTCTTCATCAATTGCAATGCCGCCGAGTGTGTAATGCACCCACGGGTACATGCCGACCGCCCAGAAGGGGCCGACCTTGGGACGGTTCTGAGCGGGAACTTCTTCGAGAGAGCGCTTAACCGCCTCGGACGGCACATTGATTTCTTCGCAGAGCGCTTCAATACTGTCCGCTTTCCATACCTGACCGGCAAAATAGGCCTGATAAAGATGCTTTTTCTGAAGCTTGTCCAGAAGATTTAAATTCGCGTTGTCCACGATCGTAAAGCACTTCTTTTTACCCTGACCGATGAGTGCGGAGCTGAGCTCTTTGCGAGTCGCGCCTTCATTGGCAAAACGATGTCCGTCTTCGTTGATAAAGATCATGCCGTGCACGAGCACGTAGATTCTCGCCGAATACTTGTTGAGGTAGGAGCCTTCCGGCACACATTCGATAAAGTCCATGTTTTCGGTTTTAACACCGGACTTCATGGCGCTTTCCAGAACCTCTCCCATTCCTTTCGAGTCGGAATAATAAAAATTCAGATCCGGAACATAGCGCTTTAAAAGGCGAGGGTTTGCGCCGAATCCGCCGGCGGCGAGAACGAGCGCGCGGCATCGAATTTCGATCACATCGGTTCCGGATACGGCTTGGACCGTAAAGCCGCCGTCCGCATCTTTTTCAAAAGCTACAAAACGAGTGGAGGTAAGAATCTGCACGCCGTTTTTTAAGCAGGCTTCTGAAAGTTTCTGGACGTAGGCTTTGCCGACGGCAAGGACCGGCTTATGGCACCTTCGATAGTAGGATCCGTAAATTTGATAAATCTGATCTTCAAAAACCACACCGAGTTCTTTGAGCCACTCAAGCGTCGGGTAGGCAAATTCGGCAAGACGAGCCTGTGCTTTTGGATTGCCTTTTCCGTTCGCGGACTCCAGAATGTGCTGATAGAAAAGCTCTTTGCTGTCGGCAATTCCGTACTTTTTCTGCAGTTCCGGATCCGGCGCGTTGAAGTATCCGCCCGAGATCAGCGTGTCTCCGCCGATAAAGGATTCTTTGTCGATCAGAATCACGTCCCTGACGCGGCTTGATGCTTCAAGCGCGGCGCAAAGACCCGCTCCGCCCGCGCCGACAACCAGTACACGGCAGCTGATGGTTTTCTGAGCGGCAAGCACAGCGCTTGGCAGCGCAAGAGACGCCAGAGAGATAAAGGATCTGCGCTTCATGAGTTTTGCATCTCTCTTAAAAATTCATTGAGCTCAACCGGGTTTTCCAAGTCCAGTTTGGCAAAAATATTTGCGCGGTGAGACTGCACCGTGCGCTCGGAAATTTCCAGAATCTCAGCGATCCGACTGTTCGGAAGTCCTTTAGCGATTTGATAGGAAACCTTCTTTTCCGCGGCGGTTAAAGTCTCAAACTGCTCACGAAGACTTTCCGCGTAGGCTTTTTCTCTGCGGACCTGTTTGTTTTTGGCAACCGCCTTGCTGACCAAATCTAAAAGTTTGTCCGGATCCGGCGGTTTGACCAGAAAATTAAAGGCGCCGTTTTCCACACAGCTGACCGCCATTTCAATATCGCCGTGCGCGGAGAGAAAGATAATCGGCAGATCTGAGCCCACGCGCTTTAATTCGGCCTGCAGCTCGATTCCGGTCATGCCCTCCATGCGAACGTCGAGAATCAGACAGCCCAGACGCTCCGGATCGTCGCTGCGCAGAAAACCTTCCGCGCTTGAAAATGATCTTGTCTGAAGACCCGCCAGGTTCAGAAAGAAGCTGAGCGAGTCGCTCACCGTCTTATCGTCATCGACGATCCGGATGATCGGCGTGAGAAGTTTCATAATTCGGTCTCCGGTTTGTTGAGGTTAAAGCTCACAATCAGTCCGTGAGGAGTACGTTTTTGGAAATTAAGGTGCGCGCCGTGATTCTCAATGATCTCGACCGCGATGGACAACCCGATGCCTAAACCTTCCTGTTTATCGCTTTTTGTCGGTTTGCCAAGCTTAGCGAAGCGCTCATCGGAAATTTCCGGCCCGTTGTCGGAGACGGCAACGAGCCAGCGATCCCTCTGATCCTCCACTAAGACCTCAACCTGAGGCTGATTCTCCGATTCAGCCGCTTTCACAGCGTTTTTAAGAAGATTCAGAATAACGAGTTCGATCTCAAAGCTGTCGCCTCGGGCTTCACAGCTGCGGGGCATCTCGACTCGGATGTCTGCTTCGTGGCGTTCGTCGCTTCGGATGCTCGATACCGCTCGCTCGACGATTTCAGTGAGTTCGAACGATCCCGAGCGGTTCGCGGTGTGTTTGGCGTACGATCTCACGTGTTCGACAATGTCGCTCGTTCGTCTTGCCTGCACGCAAAGCTGCTCGAGCGCGTGACTAACTCGACTGTCCTTAATGCCGAGCTGCGAGAGCAGAAGCTTGAGGCCGCTCGAGTAATAAATCATATTGGTGATCGGCTGTTTGACTTCATGCGCGAAAATAGAACTCATCTGAGAGATAACGCGGCTTTTTTCGAGGCGATCGAGTTTTTCTCGGTTTCTCTGCGCTCTTCTCTCCGTAGCGCGCTGCGCGGCAAGCGCAAATCGAAGCTCGTTGGTTCTTCGGTTCACCAGCACATTGACGCGAATAATATGAATAATCAGCGCAAACAGCAGTGCCGCAGCAAGAGCAAATTCAGTGCGGTACTCCATCACAAAAGCCTTGACGGTGGTCTCGCGCAGATGCGCGTACGGACCGAGTTTTAAGTCTTTCATGAGATCAAAGACTTTTAAGAAACCGCCCGCGGGGACCCATTCGAAGCCGCCGTCGCGCTTAGGCATGGAAAGAAGAGAGAGCGTCACGGCTTTGACCGCGCCGGAGGGCGCGCCGTCTAAGGAAAAGAACACCGCGTCCGGGTACATTTCTGTCGATCGCAGACAGCGGCCCGGACCGCGCTTCGGATCGAGCACCCGAAATTCATCCGCTTTAACGATGCCGTCCCGCACAAGATCTTCAAGCTGACACGGCCCGAGAATGCCCGCATCCGCTTCTCCAACTTTGATGTAGGTCGATACGTCCGGATACTGATAATTCGTAAAAAGCGTGCGCTTAAAGAAGGAATCCGGATTGAATCCGCGTTTGGCGACTTCCCCGAGCGCAAGCAGATAGCCGTCAAAATCCTTGGAGTCGGTCGCGGTCACAACCTTGTCTTTCAAATCCTCAATCGAGCGGATGTCGGTTCTGTCCTTACGGGTTATAAAAACCGAGGAAACCGCTTCGTCCGCGCTCAGCGCGTGCGATCTTCGAACGGTCGCGATCTGCTGCGCGCCTTTGCTGTTGATCAGCGTCACAAAACTGCCCGCGGAGGAGAGCAGAAAGTGCGGTTTCTTTTCTTCAATATCAGAGAGAAGAGAATGCGGATCAATCTCCACCACACTGATCTTGTTGTCTTTGAGCATGTGCTGCAGATGCTCCATCGTCGGAACAAAAGTTCCGAGATAGAAATCCGGATCAAAAGTGTCAATCAGTCCGATTCTGATTTCCTGAGCGCTGCCGGGCTGCGCCGCGGTTGTCAGACAAAAGAAGAAAGACAGCAGCAGTAAGATAGATTTGAACATTAGGAAAGTGTCTCGCAAATCTTGCCGTTAGGCTATTAGTGACATAACTAATCCAATAAGCGTAAAACGGGCAGGGCGCAAAATAAGTGCGATAATTGCAGTTCTAAAATGAGAATGGTTCCTATTACTGTTCTTTTTATTGCAATGTAACGGATACGATGTATGGCACAGAAAGATAAGAAAATTGTGACCCTTTTAGATGTACCTCAGGGCGCGACGTGTGTTCTGGTGGGTTGGGGCGGTTTAGAGACGCAGGATGTAAAAAAACTGACCGATGTCGGTGTTTTTTTAGATCTTCCGCTGATCGTCCTGAATGTAACGTCTTCCGGACCGATCGTTGTCGCAATCAATGACGCGCATATCGCGATCGGAGCCAACACCGCAAAGCACATGCAGGTTTATCTGAAGGAATAAATATCAATGCTTTTAAAAGATATGAAACCGGGCGAAAAAGGAATTATCGTTCAGTTCAGGCCCGGACAAATTGAATATCGCAGGCGTCTTCTTGCTCTTGGCGCGCTTCCTGGCACCAAGTTTGAAGTCGCGCGGGTTGCGCCTTTGGGAGATCCGGTGGAAATCAAACTTCGCGGCTCTTTCATCAGCGTGAGAAAGGGAGAGATTGAAATCTTGGACGTTAAACCGCTCGATTAATTAGTGCAATGAAGAAGAATATTATCGCTGTGGTCGGCAACCCGAACTGCGGCAAGACGACTCTATTTAACGGACTGACAGGATCACATCAGACGGTCGGCAACTGGCCCGGCGTAACGGTCGAACAGATCGTCGGAGAGTTCACCTACAAGGATCGTCAGGTCAAAATCGTTGATCTTCCCGGTATCTACTCCCTTCAGCCGAGTTCGGCTTCGAGCGAGGACGAGCGCGTCGCGCGCGACTACATCCTTCAGGACGAAGCCGAACTTATCGTCAATATCGTGGATGCGAGCAATTTGGAGCGCAACCTGTATCTGACGACTCAGCTCATTGAGATGCAGGTACCGATGATTGTGGTGCTCAATATGCTTGACATGGCTGAGAAGCATCAGCTCAGTATTGATCCGAAGAAGCTTCGTGATCAGCTCGGCTGCCCCGTCATCGGTATCGTGGCAGCTAAAGAGCGCGGCTTAAAAGAGCTGTGCGCCATGATTGATTCCGAGCTCAATAATCTTAAAGTGCCGCCGAATCCCATCCGATTCAGCGACAAAATCGAAAAAGCCCGAGACAAAATCGCAGCGCTTCTGGAAAAGCAGGGCGTGGAGCGGGGCGCCTGGACTGCGGAACAGCTGCTTGAAGGCGACGCCGCGATGGATACCTACCTCAAGGGCGTTGATCTCACAGAAATCAATCAGATTATCGATGAGACGGATAAGGCTTATGAGGGAAACCTCGATATTGAAATGGCTGATGTACGTTATCAGTTCGTATCAAAGGTTACCGAAGCCTGCCTGACGCGCAACGGCGAAGTCACGCAGAGCACAACCGACAAAATCGATAAGATTGTTCTGAACCGCTGGCTCGGCATTCCGATTTTTCTGCTGATCATGTACCTGATGTTTGTCTTCTCGATTAACATCGGTTCCGCTTTTATCGATTTCTTTGATATTTTGTTCGGAGCGATCTTTGTTCAGGGATTTGGCAATCTGCTCACAAGCTGGGGAACGCCCGAATGGCTTAAAACGATTTTAGCCGACGGCATCGGCGGCGGGATCCAGACGGTTTCGACCTTCATTCCTGTGATCGCCTGCCTCTTTCTTTCGCTTTCATTCCTGGAAGATTCGGGCTATATGGCGCGTGCGGCCTTTGTGATGGACCGAATGATGCGCTTTCTGGGACTGCCCGGTAAATCCTTTGTGCCGCTCATTGTCGGCTTCGGCTGCGGTGTTCCGGCGATCATGGCCGCGCGTACCATGGAAAAGAAGTCCGATCGCATCACGACCGTCATGATGGCGCCTTTTATGAGCTGCGGCGCTCGTCTTCCGGTTTATGTGCTGTTTGCGACCACCTTCTGGCCGCTTGGCGGACAAAATCTGGTGTTCTCGCTTTATCTCATCGGTATTTTGGTCGCCATCATCACGGGATTCATCCTGAAACGCACCGCGCTTCGCGACGAAGCGGGCGCCTTTGTGATGGAAATTCCGCCGTATCACATGCCGACGATCAAGAACCTTGCGCTGCGTACCTGGGACCGCTTAAAGAGCTTTATCCTCAAAGCCGGTCAGCTGATCGTCATCATCGTCGCGGTACTCGCGTTTTTGAATTCTCTCGGAACGGACGGCTCGTTCGGCAACGAAGATACCGACAAATCCGTCCTTTCTCAGATCGGAAAGACGATCGTTCCGGCTTTTGAACCGATGGGACTTTCTCAGGAGAACTGGCCTGCCGCCGTAGGTGTCTTTACGGGCATTCTGGCAAAAGAAGCCGTTGTCGGAACGCTTGATTCTCTGTACTCGGGCATGGGCGACAAAATGGCCGGCGCCGACGAGAAAGCCAATGACGATGAGGACGAGCCCTTCAGTCTTGCCGCTGAAGCAAAACGCGCGGTTGATTCGGTCGGCGAGAATCTCTCTGAAATTGGCACCATGTTTATCGATCCGCTTGGCACAAACGTAGAGAAGGATCTGACGGACGTTGATGAGCAGGCGGCGCTGCAGGAAGTCGGCAGCGGTACGTTCCGCGCGATGAAGACACTCTTTGACGGTGAGCTTGGCGCTTTCAGCTATTTGCTGATGGTGCTTCTCTATATCCCTTGCTGTGCTTCGATCGGTGCGATGTACCGCGAAGTGGGAAGCGGCTGGACCGCGTTTGCTGCAGGTTGGACGCTTGTGGTCGGCTACGGCGTCTCAACGATCGTGTATCAGATCGGCCGCTTCAGCGCTCATCCGGTGTTCTCAGGAACCTGTATTGCTTTGTCGGCAGCCGCGATTCTGGCTTTTATCGTCGGACTCAGAATCAAGGGCCGCGGAGATTAACTTATGACTTTGACCGAACTTAAAGAATACGTTCAGGCCAGACGCATTGTTTCTGAGCGCGAAATCTCGCTTCATTTCCGGATTGAAGAATCCGCGATTGAACCGATGGCGCGACGCTGGGTCGAGAAGGGCCTAATGGCTATTGTTGACATGGACGGAACCAAGTGCGGCGGCTGCACGGCCTGCGCCGACGGAATCAAGCGCCATTACGAATGGCTCGGACCGCAGTCGGTCATGTTTAAAAAATAAAAAGTTATCCTCAGATTAAGGAAGGCTTCGACTAAAGTTCGCGCCTTCCTTAATTTTAATGACATGGAACCTCTTTGCTCCCAACGAGATCGAGGGAGCAAAATGGAAGTGATAACTTTCTCATTAAAGGTGATTCCATGTCAGTTAGTAGGATACTCGCAAAAACGATCGACCCCGACCTCGAATATGAAGTCATTGGTATTGATTTGGCCAAGAATTGTGTCAGTGCCGTTCTGTTAACAACAGATGGTGAAGTGATCGGTATTGATCGCCTTGACTATCCGGGGCTTGAGAAGAGCGCACAAGAGCTAAGCCCTACGATATTCGCCATGGAGCCGTGCACTGAAATGAATTATTTAGTCCAAAAGTTAGAGGGTTGGGGACATCGCTGCCTGGTTATCAGCGGCTAGAATGTGCGGGATTACATTGAATCTCATTTTCAAGTCAAAAAACTGATTTAAATGATGCTCAAGCACTGGCTTTTCTAGCCAAAGATACACAACTGAGAACGATCAAAGCCAAAGATCCGGAGCAACAAAAGTACGCGAGCTTAACAACGCTACGGGAACAATATATCAAGCAATATAGACAGACCATTGTGTCTTTAAAAGGGATTTGTCAAGCCTGGGGACTGAATATATCGAAAGGGATCAGCGGAAAAGCTCGACTGATAGACCTGATCGAGAGTTATGCGGCATTTCCAGAAGAGCTGAGAGCGGGACTTGTTGACATGGTCACACACGCTCAAACAACTCAAAAGGTCTTAAATAAAATCACTAACACTCTGGAGGAGTTAGCAAAAAACGATAAAGTCTGCCAACTAATTCAAACGATTCCAGGGCTAGGACCGATCTACAGCTGCAGACTGCGTGCAACCATCGGAGATATCAGGAGATTCAAAACTCCTAAAGATTTTCCTGCCTATTATGGCTTGGTACCGAGAAGCATTGCTACGGGGCACAACGAGAAGAAAGGAAAATTACCCATCGAGGAGACAAAACAATGAGATCCCTAATGGTGCAAGGCGCTGGGTGTGTAGTCATTATGGCTACCAAAGGAACATTGGGGTCCAAGTAATTAACGAAGTGGATTCTAAAGAAACAAAAAGAGAAAATGCCGTGGGGAAAGCTTGTATGCGCCGTTGCTGCAAAGCTTTTACGGATTGTTAGAGCTGTTCTTATCAGCAATAAACCATACAACCCGAAAATAGCAGGGGTTGCGAAATCTTCATTGCCCAAAGGGATCTAGAGATTTAACTTACAGTTCGAGCACAATCGTCTACAACTAAGCATGAGAAAGCCGAAAGGCCCGCTCAACAGCCCGGAAGACACAATTAGCTTTACAGCCATCTAATTTTAAGGGGCACGGGCGGACTGATCTTGAAGTTCATGGTAGGCAAATAGAATCAAATGAGATTCTTGAAACAGCCAGAAGAGATTGGTAGATTGGCCTCTTCTGTATGCTGCAGCAGACTCATTTAACCTTGAACAAGATACCTAGATAATCAAAAAGCTATGGAGAGGAGTCTTGCTTCGCAAGACCAGAGAAAAACTCTACCCTAAAGTGCTTGACGATTGCCGGGGTTCCAGAGATTGTCTTGGAAAATGCTTTGGATAAGCAGCCTTTGCTGCGGTGTAAGTTCGTACAGGTCTTCAATCAGGCGGTTTACAGTATCTTCTCTGTCGGGGTTCTCTATAGCGGCCTTGACCGCTTCTGTCAAAGCGGTGTCATCTTCGGGAGAGAGTCTGGGCAGCGGAAGCTGACAGAGGTTGCCTTTAAGAATTTTGATCTCTTTAAAAAGCATTCGGTGCAGCGCGTTAAAGAGCGGACTGTTGAGAAGTCCCATGACGGAGTAAATGCTTAGGCCTTCAACGTCCGGAATTAGGATATTGGCACTGTTGAGCGCAAGACTGCGCTCGTTATCAATGGCAAAAACCAGCTTGGAGCCGATGAATTTGTACAGAAGTTTCGGAGACGTTCTGAAAAGCGCTTCAGGAGCGCACTGCTGAAAGTTCTGCGGCGTAAACCGAATAAACCGCTTTGGTGCGGATAGACGATAGGGCTGAATTTCTTTGCCTGTATAAATCGGTTCAAGCTCATCGGTTTGTTCTGTCTTCAGACACGTCTGATTGTTCCCTGTGACGATTCCCAAACCCCAGCGGCTGTTCACTAAACTGAGTGTGCCTTTTTTCTTTACCTGATTTAAAAGTTCAAGCGCTTCGCGCGAGACGGGCAGAAAGGTTTTATGAGCGGTGAGCTCAAACGAATGCAGCGGAATATCTGTCGTTTTACCGTCCGAGCGGACAAAGCGAACAGGCTCAGCGGGCGCGGATTTTTGATAAAGAAAGGAGACAAAATTTGTCTGAACGCCGGTAAAGCGCTCAGAAAAGACTCGAATTTGAAGAATTCGGCCTTCTTTGAGGGCTGATTCGCGGAAACGTCGATGTTTGGCGACGTTGAGCAGGGAAGAAGGGAGCAAAAAGTTCTGCTTTCCGCCTTTTTTAAGCAGATCAAAAGCCGCAAAGAAAAATTCGGAGGCTGTTTCATTAAAAACGGTTCTCGCTTCGCCGCCCCATGGCGGATTAGAGGCGGAAGCGTCAAAAGGACCGATGTCTTCAATCTGTTTTCTTTCCTCAGGGTTGAGAAAATTGAGAAGTCGGACGTCGGGATAGTGAAGCGCCTCAGGGTTCTGCGCAATGAGGTTGGCTTTTGCAATCATTACCGCGATCGGGTCAATGTCGTTTCCGACAACGCTGCAGCCGAGCCGAGCGGCTTCCAAAAGAAAAATTCCGCTTCCGCAGCAGGGATCAAGAAATTTCTCTCCGCTTGAGATATCAAGTTCCTGAAGCATCAAACGAGCGGTCTTTTGCGTTGTGTAGTAAGAACCGCGGATGTTTTTGTCTCCTTCACTTAAAAGCGACTGATAGATGGTCCCGAGAAGGTCCGATTCCTTGTCAAAGTTATCCGGCAAAACGATGGTCAGATCACTGACGCGCGGATATTCATCCAGAAACCGACGCGCAAGAGGCTCCTTTGCTCGGGACTTATCAATGGCGTTCAAGCACAGAGCGTGCATGATCTGCGCAATAGAAAAGCGCTCCCGCAGCGCAAAAAGAGATTCAATGAACGGAACCGAATCCTTGTTTTGAATCCGCTCAAGCGGGATAAAAGTTTTTTGAGATCGGCTTTTATTGGCACGCGACTTAAGCTTGTCTCCGAGATTCGGGGCAAGTTTCTGCCAGTTTCTTTTGGTCGCGCTGCTGATCGTCATTTTGTCTGTATTCCGTTTTGCCAAGTATAGCCTCAGGCTTTGCCTGCTCTGAGGTTTTATCTAATTACGCACAGAAAAACGGGCTTTCGGCCCGCCTGACGAATGCAGGCGGCGATAAGCCCGTTTATGCGCGTATTGGCGTGAATTATGCGAGTACGCTGCTCGGAACTGTGACTTCATAAGGAAGCGGCAGGATTTTAACCGGCTTGCTTTCAAGGAAGAGTTCGGAGTCCATGTATTCGTAATTAAGAACAAAGAGGAAGTGTTCTCCGTCGCTCTGGATAATTCTACCCATCGGCTCGTTTTCAACAAAGATTTCCTTGCCGGCGTCCGGATTTTCAACTTCTTTGCAGATGCCAAGGAACATACGGCGTTTTACTTTGCCGAGATTCTGAGTCTTAGAGACGATTTCCTGGCCGGTGTAGCAGCCCTTATTGGCGGCGATTGCGCCGATCAGGTCTAAATTCAGAGCCTGCGGCAGCCACTCAAGGCTTTCCGGTTTTTCAATCAGCGCGACGCCTTCTTCCATGAGAGAGCGGGCAAGGCGGTTCTTAGCATTGTAAGAGCCCATCATGTTGTCGGGAATCTGTCCGATAGCGATGAACTTACCGTGCATGCCCTGAGCGTCATTGCTCGGCAGACGAACTGTGATGACGGACTGACCGACATAGACGTCCATCGGGTTGCGCGGAAGAGCCGGGCAGGGAATATCTACAGCCTTGGCATCCGGAGAGCAGAAGTACGTGATGGCGTCCGGACGAAGCGAGAGTTCAACTTTGCTTCTCAGTACGAATTTGTTCAGGCGATCCACTTCAGCCTGCGCGATTGAAAGCGGCAGAAGCATTCCGAAACCGTTGGGAATACGGAAGATTAAAGAGGAAGCGGCGACACGACCCTGATGGTTGCAGGCTGCAGCCCAAGCCGCACGGTTTTCAGGAAGCTTTTTAACGTCCTGAGTCAGCATTCCCTGAAGAAATGTTTCTGCATCCTCACCGGTAATTGTGACGAAGCTAAACTGCTCTTCCTGGCTGAAAGTCCAGGAGCTTAATTCAAACATGCTCATATTGCTATTTGACTCCTAAAAAGATATCCGCATAAATTAGCAGAGTCCGACGATGGCGGCGTCGAGTTTTATGCATTTTGAGCAGATTTCATCCTCGGGATTGTTCTCATAATTGCGAGCGGCGCCGCAAAATTAAATTATGATTCACATATCGTTGAATTGGAGTTCCTGATGCTGCGTTTTATTAAATGGGCAGTGGCGATAGCGTTGGTTTCAGCGGTCGCTGCGGCCGGTTTTGCGTATTGGTATGTCGAAAAACGACCAATCGAATTGGAGGGCGGACAAAGCGAGATCATTCTTAAAGTAAAGCCGGCAAGCACTGTCAGGAATATCGCATCGGAACTTCTGAATGCTGGTGTCAAGGTCGATCCGAACGCCTTCCAGTGGGTATTTAAATATTTCGGCTCGGACCGTTCGATCCATGTCGGCCGCTATTTAATCAAGTCCGGCATGACGCTTAAGGAATTGGTAAAGCACATTTCCTCGGGCGAAGTCATCATGAGCAAATTTACCCTCATTGAAGGAACGGAAACGGCTAAGCTTTTGAAGAAAATTGCCGCGGACGATAATTTTGAGCATCCGCACGGTGAGCTCTCATCTCAGGATCTGATGAAAGAAGTTGGAGCGCCCGAAGGGACGCATCCCGAGGGCCAATTTGCGGCGGATACTTATGTCTTTGCGGCCGGCGTTCCCGACACGATCATCCTTCGCCGTATGTACCGGGAGCAGCAGCAGCGCCTGAACGCGGTTTGGGAATCTCGAGATAAAAACATTGCGGTTAAAACGCCTTATGAACTTTTAATTCTCGCGAGCCTGATTGAAAAAGAAACGGGCGATTCTAAAGACCGTACTTTGGTCTCGAGCGTCTTTAACAACCGGCTTAAAAAGGGCATGCTCCTGCAGACGGATCCGACAGTTGTCTACGGGATAGAAAATTTTGACGGCCGTATTCTTAAATCGCACCTGAAGACGGATCATCCGTACAATACGTACACCAGAGCGGGCCTTCCGCCAACGCCGATCTGCAATCCGGGAGAAGCTTCGCTTGTGGCTGCCGCGCATCCGGCTCAGACTGACTATCTCTATTTTGTCGCGAAGGGAAACAGCGGCCAGTCGCATTTTTCTAAGACTCTGAAAGAACACAATGCCGCTGTTCAGAAATATTTGCGTAATCCCGGGAGCTGATTTTGGAAAAAGGAAAATTGATTACGGTTGAGGGCGTTGACGGCGCCGGCAAAAGCACTCAGATGGCGGTGATCGATCAGGCGCTGCGAGAGCGCGGCATTGATTTGGTGAGAACTCGTGAGCCCGGCGGTCCCGAGACCGCGGAAAAGATTCGCAAGTTGCTTTTAAATGAACCGATGAGCCCGAAGTGCGAACTTATGCTGATGTTCGCGGCACGTGAAGAGAATCTCGACAAAATTATTCGTCCTGCGCTCGCTAAGGGACAATGGGTACTTTGCGATCGGTTTACCGACGCTTCATACGCTTATCAGGGATACGGAAGAGGCCGGTCAATTGAAGAAATCAGAGCGCTCGAAAATTTTGTTCATCCGGACTTAAAGCCGGATTTAACTGTGCTGTTTGATGTACCGACAGAAGTGGCCGCGGCCCGATTAAGCCGCAAGCTCGACCGCTTTGAGAAAGAAAGTCAGGACTTTCATCGCCGTGTCCGCGAGGGCTATCTCAGAATGGCTAAAGCCGAACCCGAGCGTTTTTATGTGGTTGACGGAACTCAGACGCCGGAACAGATTTCCGCGCAGCTTCGAGAGGTGTTTGCTCAATGGAAATAACCGATTTATATCCTTGGCTGGAGAGGCCGGCGGCAGCGCTTCGCAAAATGAGAGATAAGCTTCCGGGCGGCGTGCTGATTTACGGTCCCAGAGGCAGCGGAGCCTATGAACTAGCGGCTTCGTTTGCGGCTTCCGTAGTGTGTTCGTCTCCCAAGGACGGCGTCGCCTGCGGCAGCTGCGCGGACTGCCGTCTGGTGCAGGCAGGTACCCATCCGGATCTGAAGTACGTGCTGAGCGAGACCGAAGCGGCGCTTCGGCCTGAGCCCTGGAACGGCAAAATTCAGCCGCTTCCTAAAGGCAAGTCCTTTTCCAAACAGATTCTTATTGAACAGGTGCGTGAAATCGGTGAGTACTTGTCGGTTACGGCATTCCGCTCGGATCATCGCGCGGTACTGATTTATCCGGCCGATTCCATGGGCGAGGATCAGAGTTCGGCGCTTTTAAAAACGCTGGAGGAGCCGCCCGAAGGCGCGGTGCTTATCCTTGTCGCGGACGATGTCAGCTCCATTCTTCCGACCATTCGTTCGCGCTGTCAGCTCGTTCGAGTCGCGCCGCCGACACGCGAGCAGGGCATCGCCTATCTGAAATCTCAAAAGGTTCGGAACCCCGAGTCCGAACTTGCGCGTTTGGGCGGACTTCCGCTGCTGATTCATGAGAGCGGCGCCAATCTGCTTTTGGAAAAGAAGGACGAGAAGATGATTCTTGATCTTCTTGCTAAGGGTGCGTTGATGACGTCCGGAGATGTGCTTGAAGCTGTTAAGAACGACTTGACGATCGGGCCTCTGGTCGCGGTGATGCAGCGCTGGTGCTGGGATATCAGCTCGCAGTCAATGGGTTTGGAAAGCCGCTATTTTCCTGACTATGCGGCCGCTGTTCAATCGCTTTCGGCTCAGATCGATATCCGCAGGTTTCAGGAATTTAACGCTAAGCTCAATCAGGCGAGCCGAAGCAAGGATCATCCTCTGAGTAAAAAGCTTGTCGCGCAGACACTGCTGATGGATTACGCATCCGCGCTTAAAGCGTCTCAGAAAAATTACTGATTTTTCTCCAGTCGCTTAAAGCTTTCGAGGATTTCCTTCTGATCCGGTGCGATGTATTTTGTCGTGGTATTGACAGACGCGTGTCCGAGCGCGTTCTGTACCACGTTTACAGGCATAACTTCAAGACTTGTCACCGCGAACGTATGACGCAGCCAGTGCAGGGAACTTGCCCTAAGCTTAGCCGAATCTCTCGGCCGCTCTTTGTGAAGCGCGGCCGCAACCTCTTCAAGGAATTTCTGCAGAATCAGGTAAAGGCCTGAACGGGAGAGTCCTTCGGAAGCGGCGCCCTTGCTGCCCGGGCGTAAAGAAGCAAGAATCGGAATATCTCGGCCCTCTTCTTCGAGCAGAAGAGGACGACGCCGGTAAGCAAGATAGTCATTGATGATTCTTTCCTGCGCCTCAGAAATCGGAAGACGTCTTTCTTTATCGCCTTTTCCGACGATATCGATGACGAGTTCCTCGTTTTGTCCGTAACGGGCGATCTGTATCCATCCGCAGCGAGCATTGAGCATTTCGCTGGCGCGCATACCGAGGCCTTTGCCAAGCAGGAGCATGACCTTAAGCCGCGCTTTCAGAATATCGTCGGGCTGTTTATCGAGATACTCCTCGATTTCTTCCCACTGTTCTTTGGTCAGCGAGCGGTCTGCGAATTCCTTCGGCTTGCCTTCTCCCGGAAGCAGCTGCACTTTGCTTGAGATCTGGTCAAAAGGATTAAAGCGCAGATACCCGGTCTTATGCAGAAAGGTAAAGAGCTGCCGCACGATTGTCGAAGCGGCTTTTCGACTGGAGAAGGAGAGGGCGCAGTTAAATGGGCGCCAATCTCGGGAGTCACGAGGAATATTTTTAGGCCCCAACCAAACCGTCTGCGGCTGCAGCCATCGCTGCGACCACGTCTGCTCGTCAGTGCGTCCGAGCATTTGCAGCCAGGTTAGATAATCAGAGCACTCGCTGATTTTGGCCGATGAAAGCGGAATATGTTTTTCCAGCAGACACCAGAGCAGAAAGCGTTCTCCTTCGCGGCGATATGCGTTCAGGGTATTGGCGTTGGTCGCCTTGGCTTTTAACCAGAGCGTCACCGCCTCTTTGTCGGAATCCACATCCAGAGCGCATTCGCTTTTATCGCCGCGATTGGAGCCGTTTGAACCGTCAAACTGAGGCGGAACCGACAGATGTTCAAGCGGCTGAACCTCACTGTTCGGCTTTTGCGGCTGTCCAAGGATGCGCTTGCCGCTTCGATCCAAAATGAGGTCGTGCCAAAGGGCGCCCCCGACTTCTTCGATTTCTTCATTTTTATAGAATCGTTTGCCGAGGTCTTCCGCTTTTTTGCGTACCGTATCGGGGAGCTCCAGTCCGACGTTTCGGCGCGCATGCATCCAGGAAATTATGCCGTTAGCCCGGCTCTTGGAGAGACCGAGTTCTTTCCACCAGCCGTTGGGATTTTCGTACATGCGGTCAAGCAGATCATCGAGGCAGGAAATGCCTCTGTCGCTCAGATCGTCGGCAACCGGTTTTAGAAAGTAGCGTTTGAGCGGTAAATCAAAGTCAAACTCTTGTTTCACTTAATGCTCCCGGAAATTAAATGCGTTAGCCGTTGTCTTTAGGATGTGCCGGTTATTCTACCGTCTTCACAAAAAGGTTAGAAATCGTCACAGACAGACACGATGCGTTTGTATTTGTAACCAGAAGAGGCACAAGGAAAATAAAATTAACATTTGAATTTTTGCGCTGAAGAACTTTGGCTAATATTAAACCACGGCACTGATATGGGTGCCGCGTTATAAAGAAGAAGGAAAGACAAATGGCAATCTCCAAGAAGACTCTGACAGCAGCAGCGCTTACTGGCATTCTCGTTCTTGCTTCCGGCACGGCAGCCGCATGGTGCGGCGGTTATCGCGGAAATGTTCAGAACTACAGCTGTCCTCAGGCCGGCTGCACTTTCAACGGCCCGCATAACCATTATATTCCCGGCCGCGGATGCGCAAACGCCCAGCAGTTCCATAAAACTCCGAAGAAAGCTTTCGGCAGCTATGAGCAGCGCAAAGTCTATCTTCGCGGTCTTCTGAATCTGACAGACGCTCAGAAGCCGGCTTTTGATGCCTACATTGCGGCCGCTGACGAAGCCCACAACCTTAGAGGTCAGTTCAAGTTCGATCCCAATGCCTCTCGTCAGGATCAGCTGAAAGCACGCATTGAGAATCAGAAAGTCAGACTTGCAGCTTTGGAAAAAGTCGCTCAGGCAAGAGCCGATCTCGTTAAAGCTCTGAGCGCTGAGCAGGTCCAAGCGCTTGAAGGTTTCGAGGCTCGCTCTCACAAGCGTCCTATGGCCCAGAATCCGCACGGCTTTGGTCCTCAGGGTGTACATCCGCATGGAGCTCCTGTGGCGCCTGTCGCTCCGAGAAATCTTTAATTTCGGGTTTAGTCCTGCTTCGGATTTAATTCCGATCCGGTAGGAACTCGCAAAGGAGGGGACGCATTAGCGTCCCCTTCGTCGTTTAAGCAGCTTTGTTTTTGCAGTGCCGGTTGTGTTCGGAATTTAGGCCGTTAGAAGGCCGAGTTCAGAAAAAATTTCGACCCGCATAGTTTGCCGAAATAAAGGCTTTTTTAGCGCGCAGACAGTTCGGAGGCCGTTATATTTGTTCGGGTTTTCGAACAGTAAAAACGAAAAGGCCCGAAATAAAATTCGGGCCCTTTCGGAATATGATGTCGAGTACTAAACACGCGGGATAACTTCGGTCCGTCAGTAAATTCGGGAAAATTATCCTTTATTCGCGATGAAAAATCATTAAAAAATGATTCTATCAGGCCGGGATCTTCATAAAGACTTCCGGCCGGGAGTAAGGCGACAATTCTGTCTTCAGCTTCAATTACTCTTCGCCGTCAACAACCTGTTTGAACAGTGTGCCGGGGATGAACTTAGGAATGGTCTTTGATTTCACTTCCATGCTTTCGCCCGTATGCGGGTTACGGATCGATCTGCCTTTTCTTTCAACTTGTCTGAAAGTGCCGAATCCGACTAAGACAACGGGATCTCCGTCTTTAACGGACTGGATGATGGTGCGAATCATGGTGTTGACCGCTCGTCCCGCCATATCTTTTGTGATTGCGTTTTCTTCCGCGATGATCTCAATAAGCTGTTGCTTGTTCATAACCGTTCCAAATGAAAAAGTTTCCTTGGGGGAGTAATTAAAAAATCTGCTTTAGGAATATATTATCAATATTCGGCCCTTGTGCGCCAAAACTTGTGACAAGCATCATGAATTCGGATGAGTTTTTGAAATTATTTAAAGGAAGTTTGAGCTCGATCAAATATTGATCAAATTTTTCCCATGTTCCTATTGACAAATTCATCTTTTCTGATTTTTTTTTCTCCAAAAACTCCAAATAGACGTGATAGCGCAAGAAAGCGACTCTCAAAGTAAAGTCGAAGTCTGAGCTCAAAAAAAAATCCCTCCGAAACGGAAGGATTTATTGGCGTTTAAATGGCAGTTACCACCCGAATACCAAGATGGCAAGCAGTGTACCCGGCCATAAAAGCGCACCGATAACTACATAACAGATATTAAAAGCGAAATCGAGGAGGCTTGTCCAAAGCTCTGCGATCACAGGGACATATGACCACAGGAAGATAAACATCGCAATTGCGCAAAGGAAATAGAAAATACTGAAATAATTAACGAATTTTTGAGTTGTGCGATAAATCATATACGCCCTCCTGTTCTGCTAACAGCAACTCTAGCCCAGATTGCCGAGACATAAAAATACCACCGCCTATTTTAGGTCGTTTCTACTTATTTGTACGATTATCTGTTTGATCGGAAATTTGCGGTATTTGCGGTACTGCCGTTATTTAGAAGCAATCGGCCGGTTCGCTGCAAAGCCTTCAGTGCTAGAATGTACAGCGCTTTTGTTTGGGTCTTTGTGCAGAAAAAATATCCGGAAGCAGGCTGCCGTCGAGTGTGATTTTCCGGCCGGTTTACCTATGAGTAATAAATTTTAAAAATACCTCTATGAATATAAGCCGTCACAGGCGGAGGATAGGGAAAAATCGGTCCTTTGCTTTCCTGCGTTGAAAACAGAGGCCTTTTTTGAAGAGGTTTGGAATCTGCCGGTTTGTTTAAGTGCGGCAAAAATCTCAGGTTTTGATCCTGAAGACGCTGACATGGAATGAGTTCAAAAGCATTAAAGCTGCCGTAAATGCTATTGGTCTTGAAAAGCGGCATTAGAATGGTAATCAGCAAACATTGATGCAGAGGGCAATCATGACAGTCAAAGATCCGCTGGCAGATGAAGTTTTAAGTTCGGAAGTTAAATACAAAGGCAGTTTTCTGCAAGTTATCCGTGACGAGGTTAGGACTCCCGACGGCGTGATTTCCTGTCGCGAATATCTTCGCCATCCCGGAGCGGCGGCAATTATTCCGATGTTTGATGACGGACGAGTCATTCTTGAAAAGCAGTATCGTCATCCGCTTAGAAAGACATTCTTAGAAATTCCGGCCGGAAAACTTGATCCGAGAGAATCTCCTTTGAACTGCGCCAAACGCGAATTGATTGAAGAGACGGGTTATGAGGCTTCTGAGTGGAAGCTTTTAGGACGCTTTAACAACGCGATCGGATACTCTGACGAAGAAATCACAGTCTTTCTTGCCCGAGATTTGAAGAAAGTAGGGCAACATTTAGATCCGGGAGAGGTTCTTGAGCTTGTCGAGATGCCATGGACGGAGCTGGTCAGTAAAAGCCTTAACGGTGAGATCAGAGATGTGAAGACCATCGTTGCAGCCATGTGGCTTGCTCACGAAATGGCGGACTGATTTTTAAAGACATTTTTTATTTCGCTCTCGATTCGGGCGTTGTTTTTCCCTAACGGCTGACGGTCCATTAATAATTGCGGTAAAGGACGGTTAGTGATGAGCTTTTGGTCAAAATTAAAAGAAAAGAGTATTACCTTTTCAGGCTTTTTAAGGCTTGTGGTGCTCCTTTGCTCGATCGTTTTGATCGGCTGTATTTCGTACGACACATTTTTATTCAGCAATCCGTTTGCGCAAAGCGAGTTCACACAGAAGGTACAGTTCTGGGTTTGCATCTTTTTTATGCTGGACATCGTGCTTGAGTTTGTAGTGACCAAGCATAAGAGCCGCTATCTCCTTGCGTATTTTCTTTTATTTATTGCCTGTATTCCTTGGATTACCGTACTTCCGATGATTCCGAACTTAAGGATTCCGGACGATGTCTTATACATGCTTCGCTTTATGCCGCTGATTCGAAGCTGTTACGCGCTCGCGATTGTTGTAGGCTGGTTTACATTTCGCCGGTCATCCGCGCTTTTTATGACGTACATGGTGATCCTGCTTTCCGGAATTTATGTCGGTAGTCTGGCGTTCTATGTCTGCGAGGTCAATGTCAATCCGCTTGTGAAAACCTACTGGGACGCGCTTTGGTGGGCCGGGATGGAGGCGATTACAGTGGGCTGCAACATTGAGGCAGTAACGCCGATAGGCAAGATCCTCTCGGTGATTGTGGCGGTGCTCGGCCTGCTGATCATTCCGATGTTTACTGTTTACGTGTCTAATATTGTCGGTCTGTTCCAGACGATGTCAAAGACAGCGGCTGAAGACGGGGATACGTCCTCCAAGCGTGCAGACAGTACAGAAAAGCATTGAACATAGCTGTATCAGGTGAGCGGCATGAGGATAAAGGGGTAGGCAGTGGTTTGTCCGAGTGGAATCCAATTTTGATTTTCATAGTAGAATAGGCGCTTCCGCGAGTGTGGCGAAATTGGTAGACGCGCTAGATTTAGGTTCTAGTGTCCTAGACGTGACGGTTCGAGTCCGTCCACTCGCACCATAATCCCCGCACGTATCGGCACATAGAGGCACTTCAGGGAAAATCACCTTCCTTTTATGTACATATCGGCGCATAATTGCACGTCAGTAGAGATAAATTAGAGATACGGTTAGAGATATGGCTCCAGAATTTTATAGACACGAGAGGATCGGAAAAATCTAAGACTGGAGAACAAATTAGTCCGGCTACTGTGATTCGGGAGTACTGCCATATCATTGGAGTTTTAAATCACGCCGTCCGAAAAGGCATCTTACTCAAATCTCCAGCCGTTGGCATTCGGCTGCCTAAAAAAACAGAACATCGTGAAAGGGTCGCTACAGAGGAGGAAATCCAAAAGCTGGTGGCGGCAGTGGGATGGGATGGTGTTTCCGCTCCGGAAAATTTGATCCAGTTAGTTATTCTGGCGTTTGTTCTCTCATGTAGGACAAGGATGAGAGCCGGAAAAATTTTAAGCACGTGTTTGTAAGGAATAACGCCTAATCGCTCAAAAAGGCCCTTTTCAGTATCCTGTACTGCGTATATGCGGTTTAATAATTAAATTTTTGCGGAAGAAAAAATGAAATTAGCGGAAGCTTTGAGAGAAAGAAAAGAGCTGACTTCAACAATAGAGGTGCTGAGGACGCGGTTGCTGCAGAATGCAACGATTCAGGAGGGAACGAAGCCGACTGAGGATCCGATCGAAATAATGCAGGCACTGAATAATGCAGTTTCAAGAAGTATTGAACTTATCTGCAGAATCAACCGCACGAATTCTGAAAGCGTCTTGGATGGAAGGCCTTTGGGAGACTGGGTCGTAGAGAGAGACCAACTCATGAAGAAAGCTTCTGTTTACAGAGAGTTCGCAAACAAAGCCGGCTCGGTTGTGGATCGTTATTCTCGATCGGAAATTTTGATTATTCCGACAGTGAACGTTAAGGAATATCAGAAAAAGGCTGATGAATTAGCTAAAGAAGTGCGTGAGCTGGATAATAAGATTCAGCAGGCCAATTGGAATATTGACTTGCTTTAATGAAAGCAGAGTAGAGAAAAGAGGCGAAAGCAAATCTTCGACAATGTCCCGGAGAGCCAAGGACCTGGTGTTACTTTAACGGCTCCAACGGTGAACATGAGAACTGATGCACCTGTACATCTGACAACCGTGCTTTGATCTTTCTCGAGGGTGGGGCAGTGGGATAACTGCTTTCAAACATAATTTTCAGTCGCTTTTGTATTAATAATTCATACGACAACGGGGCCGGACCCCTCCTTCAGGATCCGGCTTCAAATACAGTAGCCTCTTTGGGGTAGAGAAACCGAAGAGGGAGTTCCATTTCCGAAGCTTATTTCAAAAGAAAAATCCTTAAATTTTCTTTTAATTTTCATGTAGCTCCCGAGTTTTACAGTTTACGACTGCATAAAATCCCTGGAAGCCCCGTGTAGCG
>ERZ777306.1091-NODE-1091-length-46424-cov-7.721128_pt1 | contig 46424 bp, 55 predicted proteins | sample MGYA00374966_ERZ777306 | MGnify/ENA primary metagenome ERZ777306 (study PRJEB29329, sample SAMN06343882) | mouse gut metagenome | isolation source: Mouse cecum | place: Austria: Vienna | collected 2014-11-15 ... | reverse complement strand
AGAAAATTCAAATAGAACAAAACTTGAAGTAGAACAGATGATATCTGATATTACTCATCAGGTAAAAACTCCAATTTCAAATATTAGAATGTATAGTGATACAATTATTAATAATGATTTACCAAAAGATAAAGAGAATGAATTTTTAAATATTATATCAAATCAAGTTGATAAACTAGAGTTTTTAATGAATTCTTTAACTAAAATGTCAAGACTTGAAACTAATATGATTGTTTTAAATAAAGAATGCTCTAAAATTATGGATTGTATAGAAAATGCTAAACAACAAGTTGAAACATTAGCAGAAAATAAAAATATAGAAATTATAATAACAGGTGAAAATTGTATTGTTACATATGATAAGAAATGGACTTTAGAGGCAATTTGTAATTTACTTGAAAATGCAATAAAATATACAAATAGAAATGGAAAAATTATTATTAATTTAGAAAAATTAGAAACATTTTTAAAAATAGATATTATAGATAATGGAATTGGGATTGATGAAGAAAATATAAATAATATATTCAAAAGATTTTTTAGAGAAAGAAAAGTTAAGGATATTGAAGGAGTGGGAATTGGATTGTATTTAGTTCAAAAAATTGCTGAAGCTCAAAATGGATATATAAAAGTAAAATCAAAAATAAATGAAGGTAGCACATTTTCGATTTTTTTGCCACTTTAAAAGATTGTTTCAAAACTGAAACAATCTTTTTTTTGAACTGAAACTTTTTTGAAATATTGGTATGATATTATGGATTCATGGAAGAGAGGTAATGAAAATGGAAAGTATTTTAAAAGTAAAAGATTTAAAAAAGTATTATGGTAGCGATGAAGCTTTAGTAAAAGCTTTAGATGGAGTTTCTCTAGAAATAAATAGAGGAGAATTTGTAGCAGTAGTGGGAACTTCAGGAAGTGGTAAATCTACATTACTTAATATGATTGGAGGTTTAGATAATCCAAGCTATGGAAAAATTGAAATAGATGGAAATGAAATTTCTAAAATGTCAGATGAAGAATTAACAATATTCAGAAGAAGACAAATAGGATTTATATTTCAAAATTATAATTTAGTTCCAATGCTAAATGTATATGAAAATATTGTACTTCCAATTCAACTAGATGGAAATAAAATAGATAAAGATTTTATAAATGAAATTATTAATTTGTTAGGAATAACAGCGAAAGTAAAAAGTATGCCAAATCAATTATCTGGTGGACAACAGCAACGTGTTGCAATTGCAAGAGCTTTAGCTTCAAAACCATCAATTATTTTAGCAGATGAGCCAACAGGAAACTTAGATACGAAAACAACTTTGGATGTAATGGGACTTTTGAAAAATACAAGTAAAGTTTTTCATCAAACAATTATTATGATTACTCATAATGAGGAAATTGCACAAATGGCAGACCATATTATAAGAATTGAAGATGGTAAAATTTTTTAAGAAGAGGAGAAAAAGAAATGAATTTAAATAACAATAATAACAATAAAATCATTGTTAATCTTGCAAAAGCATCTCTAAAAAGTTCTAAAATGAAAAATGCCTTTGTTATAATAACAATTAGTTTAGCAATTTGTTTTATTATGGTTCTTGGACTTTCCACATTAAATTATAAAAATTATGAACGTCAGATGATAAAAGGGATGCAAGATTGTATATATTCTGATGTGAATGAGGACCAAATAAATTATTTAAAATCAGATAGCAATATAAAATGTGTTATGGAATATAGAACAGGTTTTGAAAAAGAAGTTGGAAATATAAAAATAAAACCAATCTATTATAATTATGAAGTAGAAGGAATTAATGTTTATAAACTTTCAAGTGGAAATTTTCCTGTTAAAGCAAATGAAATTGTGATCGATAGAGTTCTTACAAACGAATTTGGAATCGAAGAAAAATTGGGAGAAAGTATTGATATATTAGGAGAAAAATTTGTTGTTTCTGGTTTTATTGATAATGGGAAATCAATGTACTATCCCTTATTTTTTTCAAAAGAATATTCAGAAACAGGAACCTTATTTAAAAATAGTGTACTGGATGCTTTGGTAAAAGTAAATGAAGATATGAAAATTCCAAGTTCTGCATTTATTAAAAATTTCTTTTATGAATTAGGCGAAAGCAATGGTATTGCTAGAAAAAATATTAATGTAAATGATAAATTTGCAGATTTGTTTTCAATCAATATGATGGAACTTAAAACATATATATGGCTTAGTGTAGCTGTATTAATCATAAGTGGAATTGTAATATATAGTATATTTTATTTATCTGTATCATCAAAAGTAAAAGAATATGCACAATTAAGAACAATAGGAATGTCTAAAAAGCAAATGAAAAAAATGATAAAAATAGAAGGACTAAAATATTGTAAATTTGCTATACCATTAGGAATTTTAATAGGAACGATGATTAGTTATTTTGTATCAAAAAATGGTTTTAGTGTATGGAATGTCTTAAAATTATCAGTTGTATCAATAATATTAGGCGTAATAACGGTGCTTATAGCAGTATCAAAACCAGCCAAAATGGCAAGTAAAATTTCACCAGTAGAAGGGTTAAGATATACAGGAAATGATGAAAACATTAAGAGTTCCAATAAATTATGCAGAAATTTAAATCCAAACTCTTTAGGAAAAATTCAATTTAAAAGAAATCGAAAAAGAACGGCAATTACTTTGATATCTTTAATTATAGGTGGAATTTTATTCATCGGCTCATTAACTTTTTCTAATTCTTTGGATTATGAAAAGTTTGCAAGAAATGGATATTTTGATGATAATGAATATTTAATTGTATTTTCTAATGAAGCAATCAATGATTCAAAAAATGGGATGTTTGATTTGATAAAAAATGGAAATAACCTTACAAAATTAAAATCAGAGTTAGAAGAACTTGAAGAGATAGAGAAAATAAATACAAAAGATTCTTATACTGTAAAAATTGAAACACATAATGAAATCATTGATGATGAAATTAGTCCAATAAGCAAAGATATAGAAGAGGCGATGACAAAATCATTAGAAAGTGGAACAGGAAATTGCGAAGAATTAAAAAATAAAGGAGAAATCTTTATTGCCTATAATGATGTATTTGAAGAAATATTTGGTTATCGCTTTAAGGTTGGAGATAAAATAAAACTTCATTATTTTAATGAAAAAGAAAATAGTATGGAATTAACAGTTGGAGGAGTTGGAGATTCAAGTTTTTCTAAATATGGAAGAACACAAGGATGGATTTTATTACCAGATGATATTTATGAAGAAATCACACAAAATCTTGATACAACAACTCAGTTAAAAGTGACAACAAAAAATCACATTTATAATGATAAGATTGACAATAAAGTAAAAGATATTGTGAGAGAACATGAAGAAATAGATTGTGAGACTTTTTCACAATGGCGTGAGCAAGCTATAAAAACAAGTAAATCTTTTTCCAATATATTGATTGGAATTTCGGTATTTGTCATATTATTTAGTCTAATCAATTTAATCAATACTGTTATTACAAGTATGGTTACAAGGAAAAGAGAAATTGCAGTATTACAATCAATGGGAATGACTAAAAGGCAAGTAAATAAAATGATTATATTTGAGAATGTTTGTTTAGCAATTCCAAATTGTTTGGTTAGTAGTATTGTAGGACCAATAGTTGTATTTATTATTATGAAAATAATGCAAGAAACAGGTATAAAATATTTATTTTTTAAATTACCTGTTATGGGAATTGTTTTATATTTAATCATTTCAATTATCATACCATCTATTATTGCAATATTTTGTATAAAAACATTTAATAAAGAATCAATAGTAGATAGATTAAGGGAAAATTAATAGTGAAAATGAAATTTAAGGATAGTCCTTAAATTTCATTTTTTTATAAAAAACTATTGACTTAGAGTAAACTCTAAGTGATACTATAAGAAAAAATGTAATGGAAATATAAGAACGAAAAATCAAACAATAGTTGAATTTGATGAAAGAGAGGAAAACATGACTATTTCAGAAGTAAGTAAAAAATATAATTTAACATGTGATACATTAAGGTATTATGAAAAAATTGGTATGCTTTCAAATGTTCCTAGAAACAAGAGTGGTATAAGAAATTACGATGAAAATTCATGTAGAAGAATCGAATTTGTAAAATGTATGAGAGATGCAGGAGTTGAAATTGAAGCTTTATTAGAATATATGGAATTATTTGAAAAAGGAAAAAACACGGCTAAAAGAAGAAAAGAAATATTAGAAGAACAAAGAGAAAAATTACTAGAAAAACAGAAAAATATTACTATTTCACTAGAAAAATTAGATTATAAAATTGAATTATATAATGATATTGTTTCTGGAAAAAAGAAAGATTTTACAGAAACAATTTAGCAGAAAAAATATTTAAAAATTTTAAGGAGGATAAAATAATGAAACAAACAGCAGGAAGAGAGAATTTAGGAGAAATAGCACCTAAATTTGCAGAATTGAATGATGAAACACATGGTGGAATGTTTGGAATGGGAGAGCCCAATATTGCCTTTGCACAATATTTTATTGGTAATTCTTATTTAAAACCATTAAATACACCAGGAGAATCAGCAGTATTTTTAGCAAATGTAACATTTGAACCAGGATGTAGAAATAATTGGCATATACATCATTCAATCAAGGCTGGAGGACAAATCTTAATTTGTGTTGAAGGAGAAGGATGGTATCAAGAAGAAGGAAAAGAAGCTCAAAAATTAGTTCCAGGAACAGTTGTAACAATACCAGCAAATGTAAAACATTGGCATGGAGCAACGAAAGACAGTTGGTTTAGTCATATTGCAGTTGAAGTACCAGGAGAGAATACAAAAAATGAATGGTGTGAACCTGTAACAGATGAGGAATATAGTAAATTATAAAATTAAAGGAGGAAAAGTGATGCTTTACAAAGATTTTAAAGGATTAAAATTATCAAGCTTAGGATTGGGAACAATGAGATTACCTAACAAAGGTGTAAATGGTGATACACCAATTAATGAAGAAGAAACAGCTCAAATGGTAGAATATGCAATAAATAAAGGTATAAACTATTTTGATACAGCATGGGGGTATCATAATGGAGAATCAGAACTTGTAATAGGTAAAGTTCTGCAAAAATATCCAAGAGAAAGTTTTTATTTAGCAACTAAATTCCCAGGATATGATGTATCTAATATGGATAAAGTTGAAGAAATTTTTGAAAAACAATTAGAAAAAACAGGAATGGAATATTTTGATTTTTACTTAATTCATAATGTTTATGAAAGAAATGTTGATCCATACTTAGATGAAAAATATGGAATTTTAAATTACTTACTAAAACAAAAAGAAAATGGAAGAATTAAGCATTTAGGATTTTCAGTACATGGAAGTTTTGATGTCATGAAAAAATTCTTAGATAGTAGATATGGAGAGTATATGGAATTTTGTCAAGTACAATTAAACTACTTAGATTATGAATTCCAAGATGCAAAAGCTAAACTAAAATTATTAAAAGAACTTAATATACCAGTTTGGGTTATGGAACCATTGAGAGGTGGTAAACTCGCAAAACTTTCAGAAGAAAATGAGGCAAAACTTAAATCTCTAAGATCAGATGAAACAGTACCAGCCTGGGCATTTAGATTTTTACAATCTATACCAGAAGTTACAATGGTTCTTTCAGGAATGTCAAATATGGAACAATTAGAACAAAATATTAAAACATTTGAAGAAGATAAAAAATTAAATAATGATGAAATGAATACTTTAATAGAAATGGCAAAAGAAATGGTAAACGGAAAAACACTTTCATGTACTTCTTGTAGATACTGTACAGCACATTGCCCAAAAGGAATTGATATTCCAAAGATTTTAGCTTTATATAATGAACATGTATTTACTGGTGGAGGATTTATAGCTCCAATGGCTATAAGTGCATTACCAGATGATAAAAAGCCAAGTGCCTGTATAGGATGTAAATCTTGTGAAGCTGTTTGCCCACAACAATTAAAAATATCAGAAGCAATGTCTAATTTTGTAGACTTATTAAAATAATTTTTTTGGAGGAACTTTATAATTATGGAAAAAGTAGAAAATATGAAAAAGACTAATCATCTAGCAGAGATTTTATTAAATAAGAAGGTTAAATATGCTGTTGGAACAGTTTTATTAAGTGCTTTAGGAGTTGCTATTCCTAGAATATTTCATATTCTAGCAGGTACTGGAGCAGGTGCAACATTTTTACCAATGCATATTTGTGTTTTAATTGCAGCATTAACTTTTGGAGCTGTTAGCAGTACAGTTGTTGCAGGAAGTTCAATATTATTTAGCTTTTTATTAACAGGAATGCCAAGTTTAGCAAGGTTTCCATATATGTTAATAGAACTTGTAATATATGGAGTCTTACTAAGTGCATTTAACAAAAAATTTAATTCTTATATATCATTAGTTATAACTTTAGTTTTAGGAAGAATTTTATATGCAGGAATTTTATTCTCAGCAGTTAACATCTTAGGATTATCAAGCTATGGAATCTCAGTAATGGAAAGTGTAAAAATGGGAATCCCAGGAATTATTTTACAATTAGTATTTGTTCCAATTTTAGTTAAAATAATGAATAAAGGAATGAATTTAAAAAATGACTAATTTAGAAATTGTAAAACAAAAGTTATATGAAAAAAATGCAAGTTTAGTAGTTTTATATTCAAACGGAGAATGCAAAGAATATTATCAAAATAGGATTAATGATATAAAAGATATTTTAAAAGAAAATAAAGAAGCATTAAAAGATTCTATTATAGCTGATAAAGTAATTGGAAAAGTAGCAGGCTCAATTTTAACAGTTGCAGGAGTTAAAGAAATATATGCAGATATTATGAGCAAGTATGCGATTCCAGTTTTAGAAGAAAATCATATAAAATATGAATATAAAACTTTAACAGAATATGTTATTAATAATGCAAAAACTGGAATGTGTCCTATGGAAAACAAATATAAGGATGAGAAAGATATTAATAAAATTTATGATGAAATGACAAAGTAAATTGGAGGTATAGGATAAAATAGATTTTTGATAAATCACATAAAGTAAGTATAAAACATATACTTTATTAGAGGTGATATGATGGGGTCAAGTGAATTTGTAATCTTTATTTCAATTTTAGCATCAAATATTGCTAAGGGAAAATCAGAAGAAGAGATTAATATTTTATCAACATTTTTTTCTCAACTAGGAGATACTTTAGCTACTATAACAGCACTTGATTCTATTTGTGATAATTAAATTTTATAAAATAACAAAAATAAGTCGAAACTTCTCGGCTTATTTTTGTTTAATTTATCAAAATAAAGGCATAATTATATTGTTAGAAATTTTCCAAAATAGAGGTGCATGTTTTGAAAGAGCAATTTATTAAAGCGAGAGATCGGATATAATTTAGAACTTCATATATTTGAAGTACCAAATGCAAAAGCAGTTGTACAAGTTATACATGGAATGGAGGAACATCAAGGGCGTTATGAAAAATTTATAAAAGTTTTAAATGAAAATGGATTTTCAGTAGTAAGTTCAGATATGAGAGGTCATGGAAAATCTTGTAAAGACTTAGGATATTTTAAAGAAAAAAAAGGGTATTTAGAATTAATAGAAGATCAAAAATTTATAACAAACTTTATAAAAAAATATTTTCCAACACAGGATATTAATTTATTTGCACATTCTATGGGATCAATTATAGCTCGTGTACTTCTTCAAGAAAATTCAAAAGCATATAAAAAAGTAGTCCTTTCAGGTTATCCAAATTATCAAAAAGGAGCATACACAGGAATTCTTTTTACTAATTTAATGACTGCTATACATGGACCAAAATACAAATCAAAATTTGTTTTAGATGTAAGTAAAGAAACATTTAATCATGTAATAAAAAAACCAAAAACTAAATATGATTGGATATGCTATAACGAAGCAAGTGTGAAATCTTATATAGATGATCCATATTGTGGAATAGGATTTACTTGTTCTGCTTATAATGATTTATTTCATCTTGTGGTGATGATGCATAAACCAGAGATGTATCACAATGTAAATAAAGATATGGAATTACTATTAGTAAGAGGAATAGATGATCCATGTATTGGAGGAGTTAAAGGTTCTGATGATTCATACAAAGTTTTATGCGATGCTGGTTTTAATAAAATTAAAAGGATTGATTATGAAAATATGAGACATGAAATTTTGTCTGAGAAAGATAATAAAAAAGTTTATAGTGATATAATAAACTTTTTCTAAGTGTTTACAGATATAAACATATGTGATTGAAATATTATGTAAAATATTGTATAATTATTTAAAGCGTAAGCTTTTTTATGTGTAATTTCCAAACAATACAATTTATAGGAGGAACATTATGAATTTGTTTAGGTCTAAGAAAGAAAAAGATTTTAACCAGTGGCAGGACGAGATGGATCGTTCTTATGAGGAACGGGTAAAGAAAGAAGAAGAAAATGCAGCAGAAAGGCAGGAATATATTGATGAGCTGGAAGAAGAACTTATTGGTGAGGACACTTGTGAAAAAAGAATACGCCTATTTTTTCAGATGCTAATCAAAAGGAATATGCACAAAATTAGGGCTGGTTAATACCAGCCCATTTTTTTATTTAATACAAGAAAGACAAAATATAGTTTTTATGATATACTATATGAAAAAATGAGGGGAAAATATATGTTATATAAATCTTATTATAAATCTCCAATAGGAAAATTATTGCTTGTAAGCAAAAATAATAAATTAATTGGTCTTTGGATAGAAGGACAAAAATATTATTTAGGAGATTTGAAAGAAGAATTACAGGAAAATAATGAAGAAGAAATTTTGGTAAAAACAAAAAAGTGGCTAGATAGATATTTTAGCGGTGATAAACCTCAAATTTCAGAATTAGAATTAGAACATATTGGTAGTGAATTTAGAAAAAATGTATGGAAACTTTTATGCCAGATTCCTTATGGAGAAGTTACAACTTATAAAAATATTGCAGAAAATATATCAAAAATAATGAATAAAGAAAAAATGTCTGCGCAAGCAGTAGGTTCTGCAGTAGGGCATAATCCAATTTCTATAATTATTCCATGTCATAGAGTTGTTGGTTCAAATGGAAGTTTAACAGGATATGCAGGCGGAATAGATAGAAAAATTAAATTACTTGAATTAGAAAAAGTAGATATTAAAAATATGTGTATATCAAAAATCAAATAAGTTATTCAAAAAAACATTAAGTAGAATTGAATTCTATCTTCTTTTATGTTAGGATTTATTTATAAGAATGGAGAAATTAAAATGAAAATAATAACAGTATGTGGTAGTTATAAATTTGAAAAAGAAATGAAAAAAATAACAGAAGAAATGGCATTAAAAGGAAACTGTATGATAACACCAATTGATCTAACAAAGTCTAATAAAGAAGCTTATACAGAAGAACAAGCCTTAATGCTTGATAGAATGCACAAAGAAAAAATAAAACTTTCAGATGCTATATTAGTTGTAAATGTAGATGGATATATTGGAAATAGCACAAAAAGTGAGATTGAGTTTGCAAAGTTATTAAATAAAGAAATTTTGTATTATACAGATTTAATAAAATAATAAATTTTAGGAGTAATAAAGGAGGAAAGAAATGCCAAGAGTTTTAAAAAACAAAGAATTATCAAATACAAGATTAGCAACAAATTATGGAGGTTGGACATATTGTGACAAATGTAATGAAAATATAGGTTATATATGTTATTCAACTTATGATAAATTAATTTTAAAATATAAATGTAATTGTGGAAGTGAAGGAAGTATACTATTAGATTTTGAAGATAGTAAAATTGGTAAAGAATGTAGTGATGAATTAATTACTATCAAAAATAGATTATGTTGTGCAAAAGATAATGAACCTTTAATCACTATATTAGATAAAAAACTAGAAAATTACGAGTTAGAAATTACTTGTAAAGCTTGTAATAGTATTTATAAAAAATCAAAATAAGAAGTAATGAATTAGAAGAATATTGAATAAATAATAATTAAAGGAGGTTATTATATGGAAAGAAAATTAGAAATAATAACAGAGAATTGTCCTCAAAATCATAAATGCCCTGCTGTAAATGTTTGTCCAGTAGGAGCTTTATCACAAAATGGATTTGAAGCACCTAAAATAGATTATGAAAAATGTATAAGATGTGGTAAATGTTCAAATTTCTGTCCCAAAAAAGCTTTAGTTTTAAAATAAACAGATTAGGTGAAAAAATGAAAAATAATTATTTAAGTAAATTAGAATTTTGGAATAAACTTACTTCTAAAGAGCAAGAAGAATTAAACAGAAATTCAATAATAAAAGAATATAAAAAAGGGAGTATTATTCATAGTGAAAACAATGATTGTTTAGGAATGATGATTATTACTCAAGGAAAAATTCGAATATCTATTGTTTCAGAAGAAGGTAGAGAAATAACGCTATTTAAACTTTCTGAAAATGATATTTGTGTATTATCAGCAGATTGTGTAATAAAACAAATTACATTTGATACATTAATGATAGCAGAAGAAGATTGCAAGATTTTACTTATTAATGTTAGTTATTTTAATCAATTAATAAATCAAAATATATATGCTAGATGTTATATATATGAATTAATAGCAGAGAAATTTTCAAATGTTATGTGGGTAATGAAAGAAATATTGTTTGATAAATTTGATAAAAGATTAGCTTCATACTTAATTAAAGAAACACAAAAAAATAATAATTTCAAAATTAAAGTTACACAAGAAGAAATTGCAAAAGATCTAAATACTGCAAGAGAAGTTGTATCAAGAATGTTAAAAAGATTTGAATTAGATGAAATAATTGAAATCCAAAGAGGTGGAGTTAAAATATTGGATTTAGAGAAATTAACAAAGCTCTCTTAAAAAGAGAGCTTTGTTATATTATAAAAAATTTCTATATGTGTGACTTAGTCACAGAAACAAAATTAATATAAGTGATAAAATATATTCAAGATAAATATTAGGAGGTAGATTTTATGGCAATAAAATTAAATGAAGATAAGGAAGTTGTAAAAACAGTTCAAGAGGGATTAAAAAGAACAGGTGGATATTGTCCTTGCAGACTAGAAAAAACACAAGATACTAAATGTATGTGTAAGGAATTTCGCAAACAAATAGAAGATCCTAATTTTGAGGGATATTGTCATTGTTTACTTTATTATAAATCAAATTAAAAGGAGAATATATTATGGTAGAAATTAATTTAACAGATAAGAATTTTGAAGAAGAAGTATTAAAAAAAGAAAAATTAGTATTAGTAGATTTTTGGGCAACTTGGTGTGGTCCTTGCAAGATGCTTGCACCAGTATTAGCAGAATTTGCAGAGGAGCATAAAGATAAACTTGAAGTAGGAAAAGTAAATGTTGATGAACAAAGAGATTTGGCAATCAAGTACAATATTACGAGTATTCCAACACTAATCTTATTTAAAAATGGAGAGATTGTAAATGTTTCAGTAGGATTTCACTCTAAATCTGAATTAGAAAAAATAGTAAATATTTAACATTAATTACTTATTAAAGATAGAAATTTCAATTTCTATCTTTTTTTATAAATATGACAGACATATGTCATATTTGTGTGTTATAATCTATTTCAAAGGAGAAAATTATGCATATAAATAATAGATTATTTGAAATACTATACATATTGCTTCAAAAGAAAAAAGTTACTGCAAAAGAACTTGCTGAGAGATTTGAAGTATCTACAAGAACAATATATCGAGATATTGAAACTCTAAGTAATGCTAATATACCCATTTATATGTCAAAAGGAAAAGATGGAGGAATAAGCATTTTAGAAGAATATGTTCTAAATAAATCTATTCTTTCAGAAGAAGAACAAAAGCAAATACTAATTGCTCTTCAAAGTTTAGAAACAATGAATAATCACAATGAAAAAGATGTTTTAGAAAAAATGAGTATAATTTTTAATAAAAAAGTAACTGATTGGATTAAAATTGATTTTTCTAATTGGTCACCTTCAAAAGAAAATACTTTTCAAATTATCAAGTCTGCAATATTAAACAAACAGTTAATAGAATTTACATACTATAATTCTACTGGGGAGAAAAATTTAAGAATAGTTGAGCCTTTACAGATTTGGTTTAAAGATAAATCTTGGTATTTAGTAAGTTATTGTAGATTAAAAGAAAATTATAGATTTTTTAAATTAACAAGAATGAAAGAAGTTAAGCAATTAAAAGAACATTTCCAAAGAGAATTGCCAAAACAAAATGAAGAAGAAAAATATTTAAAAAATATTTTTCTAGAACTTGAGATTTCAAAAGAGATGGCTTTCAGAGTTTATGACGAATTTGATAATGATGAAATAACAAAAAAAGATGATGGTAATTTTATTGTTAAAGTAGAATTTCCAGAAAATGAATGGGTATATAGTTTTATATTATCTTTTGGAGAATATATAAAAGTAATAAGTCCAAAATATGCAAAAAATGTAATAAAACAGAAACTCCAAAAAAGTTTAAAAAATTATTTATAAAATATGACATATAGTTGTCATATTATATAGTTTATAATCTTTTTAGGAGGTAAGAATTATGGAATATGAAATTGTAGAATTATTGAAAATTGGAGGATTAAATATGTCATTTGATTATAAAAAAGAATATAAGGAATTTTATATGCCTAAAAATAAACCAAATATAATAGAAATTCCAAAAATGAATTATATTGCAGTAAGAGGAAAAGGCAATCCAAATGAAGAAAATAGTGAATATAAGCAAACAATAGGTTTATTATATTCAATTGCTTTTACTATAAAAATGAGTTATAAAACTCCTCACAAAATTGAAGGATATTTTGAGTATGTAGTTCCACCACTTGAAGGCTTTTGGTGGCAAAATGGTGTAGAAGGATTAGATTATAACAAAAAGGAAGATATGGAATTTATATCTATGATTAGATTACCAGACTTTGTTACAAAAGAAGAGTTTAATTGGGCAATTCTTGAGGCAACAAATAAGAAGAAAGAAGATTTCTCAAAAGTAGAATATTTAACATATGATGAAGGATTATGTGTTCAATGTATGCATAGTGGTTCTTACGATAATGAACCTGCTACAATTGAGATGATGAAATCTTATGCAAATGAAAACGGCTATGAAATAGATATAAATAATAATAGATTTCATCATGAAATTTATTTAAGTGATCCTAGAAGATGTGATGAAAGTAGACTAAAAACAGTTATAAGACATCCAATAAGAAAAAAGGAATAATTATGGAATTTATTGAAGCAAAAACAATACTTCAAAAAGCAAGCCATGGTGAAGAATGGTTTGGTATTGATTATAATATGAACTTATATAAAGGATGCCTTCATAAATGTATTTATTGTGACAGCAGAAGTAATTGCTATCAAGTAGAGGATTTTGACAGAGTAAGAGCAAAAAAAGATGAAATAGAAATATTAAATCGAGAATTAAAATCAAAAAGAAAAAAAGGTGTAATAGGAATAGGTGCAATGTCAGATACTTATAATCCTTTTGAAAAGCAATATGAACTAACAAGAAAGGCTTTAGAACTAATTTCTTATTATAGGTTTGGCGTATCAATAGAAACAAAAAGTAATTTAATTGTAAGAGATATAGATTTATTTAAAGAAATAAATAGTAAGGCTGATGTTATACTTAAATTTACAATTACATCTGCAAATGATAATTTATCAAGAAAAATAGAGCCTAATGTATGTGTTTCATCTGAAAGATTCAAAGCGATGAAACAATTATCTAATCAAGGATTATTTGTTGGAACATTATTAACACCAATTATCCCATTTATAACAGATTCTGAAGAAAATATTAGAAATGTAATAAAATTGTCTTATGAAAATGGCGCAAAATTTGTATTTACTATGGGAGGAGTTACTTTAAGAGAAAATCAAAGAGATTATTTTTTTGAACAATTAGATAAAACATTTCCTAACCTAAAAGAAAAATATATAAAAACCTTTGGAAACAACTTTTTTTGCTATCCATTAAATAAAAATTTAGAGAAAATATTTAAAGAAGAATGCAAAAAGTACGGATTGCTTTATAAAATGAGTGATATAGTAAAAGCATATAAACAAGAAATTAAAGAGGATGAGCAATTGTCTTTTATATAGAAAAGAGGAAAATATGAATGAATATATAAATTTGAATTTGGAAAATATTGAAAACGAGCATATATGTTGTGCTATTGGAGATCCAAAACATCAAGAAGGTGTTAATAGTAAAAAAGAATGGATTAAAAATAAATTAAATGAAGGACATGTATTTAGAAAATTAAATGCTAGGGGAAAAATATTTATTGAATATGAGCCAATAGAAACAGCTTGGGTTCCTATTAGTGGTAAAAATTATGAATATATTTATTGCTTGTGGGTTGCTGGTAGTTTTAAAGGTAATGGTATCGCAAAAGAATTATTAGAATATGCAATAAAAGATTCAAAAGAAAAAGGTATGAGTGGAATTTGTACTTTGGTTTCCAAAAAGAAGAAACCATTTCTAGGAGAAAAGAAATTTTTTCAGCATTATGGTTTTAAAATTGTAGATGAAATAGGAGAATATGAATTATTGGCTTTACAATTTGATGAAGCTGATACTCCTAAATTTAATGAAATAGCTAGAAAAATGGAAATAGATTCAAAAGATTTTACAATATATTATACTCCAGAATGTCCATATACAATAAATTGCATAAATGAAATTAAAGAATATTCTAAAGAAAATAATATACCTTTAAATATAATTAAAATAGATAGTTTAGAAAAAGCAAAATCAGTTCCATGTGTTTTCAATAATTGGGTTAATTTTTATGATGGAAAATTTATATCAAATACATTATTAAATAAAAATAGTTTTTCAAAATTAATTAAATAAGATATAATAGAATAAATTAGTTAAAAAGGAGAATAAATATGGCAACATCAGAAGATTTTATAAATTATATTTGCGAACAAATAAATGGAGTAGGTGAAATTAGATATAAAAAAATGTTTGGTGAATATCTAATATATGTAAATGAAAAACCAATAATTACAGTATGTAATAATATGGCATTTGTAAAAAAATTAGATGCTATTTCTGATCTAATGGATGGTGCAGAAATAGGATTTCCATATAAAGGTGCAAAAGAACATTATATTTTAGATATTGATAATATAGAGTTAAGTAGAACTGTTATAACAAAACTAGAAGAAGTTACACCACTTCCAAAAAAGAAAAATAAAAAATAGTATAAAAAGGCAGATAATATAAATTTTTATGTTATATTTTAGAAAAAACAGTTTGGAGGTAAACTCAAGTGTCTTTAATAAGTGTAAATAATTTAACCTTTGGTTATGAAGGAAGTATAAATAATGTTTTTGAAAATGTATCATTTAATATAGATACAGATTGGAAACTTGGATTAATAGGAAGAAATGGAAAAGGAAAAACCACTTTCTTAAAACTATTACTTGGAATGTATGAATACAGAGGAACAATCTTAAAAAGTGTAGATTTTGATTACTTTCCTTTTGAAGTTAAAAACAAAAAAAGAATGGCAATAGAAATTGTAAATGAAATTGCCACAAATGTAGAAGATTGGGAAATTATAAAAGAAATAAATTTACTAAATACATCTTCTGAAATTCTTTACAGAAATTTCGATTTATTAAGTGGGGGAGAACAAATAAAAATTCTTTTAATAAGTTTATTTTTAAAAGGAAATAACTTTTTGCTTATAGATGAGCCTACAAATCATTTAGATAGCGAAACAAGAGAGAATCTAGTAGAATACTTAAATAAGAAAAAAAGTTTTATTTTGGTTTCACATGATAGGAATTTTTTAGATAAAGTTGTAGATCATATAATTTCCATAAATAATACTAATATATCAGTACAAAAAGGAAATTTTTCGTCTTGGCAAGAAAATAAAGATGCTCAAGATAATTTTGAACAAATTCAAAATGAAAAATTAAAAAAAGATATAAATAGATTAGAAGTGACTGCAAAAAATACAAATGATTGGTCAAATAGAATTGAAGCAACAAAATATAATCACTTAGGAAGTCGTGAAATGATTGATAGAGGATATGTAGGACATCAATCAGCTAAAATGATGAAAAAATCTAAATCAATTGAAAAAAGAATTGAAAGTGCTATTGAAGAAAAATCAAATTTATTAAATAATGTTGATAGAAATGATCCACTAAAAATTACTCCTATTGAAACTAGGAAAAATCCTTTAATTATAGCTGATAACTTTCAAATAAAATATGATAACAAACCGATTTTTGATAAAATTTCTTTTGAAATAAAAAATGGAGATAGAATTGCAATCACAGGAAAAAATGGTGCTGGTAAGTCTAGTGTATTAAAATTAGTACTTGGAAATGAAATTCAATATGATGGAAATATTAGTATTGCAAATGATTTAAAAATATCTTATGTATCACAAAGTACAGAAAATTTGAGAGGAAAATTAAAAGAATTTGCAAAAGAAAATGATGTAGATGAAAGTATTTTTAAAGCAATGCTTTCTAAAATGGGAGTTTTAAATTCTGAATTTAACAAAAATATAGAAGATATGAGTGAAGGTCAAAAGAAAAAAGTTTTAATTGCAAAAAGTATTTCAGAATCTGCTAATATTTATGTTTGGGATGAACCACTTAATTATATAGATATTTTAACTAGAATTCAAATTGAAGAAGCAATACTAAAATATAAGCCAACTCTTATATTGGTAGAACATGATGATACATTTATAAAAAAAGTTGCAACCAAAATTATTAATTTAAAATAGTAAAGGAAAAAATATGAACATTTTAAGACCACAAGAAAGTCTTTTAAATAATTTAATAACATGCCAAGATTTATTAAGTGAAATAGAAAAAGAAAATGTAATCGAAAATAGACTTGTAGAAAATTCTCAATATCAAAATATTGAATTTAATGATGTAGAATTCGAAAATGTAATATTAAAAGATATAGAAATTTTAAACAGTCATTTAGATAAAAATACTTTCAAAGATGTAAAGTTTGTAAATTGTAATTTCTCAAATACTTCTTTTGAAAATTGCTCTTTTATAAGATGTGAATTTGATAATTGTAAATTAACTGGCGGGAATTTTATTGAAGCAAGATTATATAATGTTTGTTTTGAAACTTCTAATTTGAATTATATGAATTTATCAAATGCTACTATGGAAAAAGTATTATTTAAAGATACTTTGCTACGAAACAGTTATTTTCAAGAAAACAATATAAAAAATATTTTTTTTGAGAAGGTAGATTTAACACAAGCACATATTTTTCGCACAAGTTTAAAAAATATCGATTTATCAGATTGTATTATAGAGGGAATAGCAATATCAATAGAAGATATAAAAGGCGCTATAATAAATCAATTTCAAACAACAGATTTATTATATTTGTTAGGAGTAAAATTAAAAGAATAAAGAACACCTTAAATATAATGGTGTTCTTTTTATTCTTAAAAAACAATTGTTACAAATTCTGTAAAACACACTACTGCCAAGATAAGTATACATGTAAAAACTATACTCTGATTGAGAGTAACTCCTAAGTACTTTTGTGCTAATTTAAGAGTAAAAGAATCCCAAAAAATTTTAAAATCAGGATCAGCTTTTTTTCTTAAATAATTAGAAAGCACTGTTAGAGGACAATTAATTCCTAAGATAAGCTGTGACATAAAAACAGACATTCCAAAAACTGAATGAAATATCTTAATGGCAGTCCAATCTTTTGGAAGAAAGTTGCCTCCAATCATAAAAATAATTACAATAACATGGATTAAATCAACTATATTGGCAAGTTTCTTGTAATTCCGCATGTTTTTTCCTCCAATTATGCTTAATGTATTAATTATACTACAACTTTACATAAATATCAATATAGTAGACGAGTATAGATTTTTATGCTAAAATATATTATAAGCTTTTTAAGAAAGGAATTTATATATATGGATAAAAAGAATTCAAAGAAAATGTTTTTATTAGTATTTCTAGCAATAATTACATATTGGGGAATTAATAATTTAAATATAATAGGAAATTGTATAAATAAAATCGTAGAAATAGTATTTCCATTCATTTTAGGTGGTGGACTAGCATTTATTTTAAATATACCAATGTCTTTTTTTGAAAAAAAGTTAGAAAAATTAAAATATAAGAAAAAGTCACTAATAAGAAATAAAAAGTTATTAAGAACTATTTCATTAATTTTTGCAATTATAGTTATTACAATCGTACTTTTTATAATTGTTAATTTAATTGTTCCAGAACTAATTGATGTTATTGAAATTTTAATTAGCAATATACCATATTATGCAGAAGAAATAAGTAAATTTTTAGAAAATAATACAGAACATATTAAAGATATTAATACATTAATTGAAGGGACAAATTTTGATACAAATTCTATAAAAAATGAACTAACAGGAATAATTTCAGGTTTATTATCTTCATCAATATCAATAGTAATTGGTGTTATAGGTGTAGTTATAAATCTTATAATTTCAATTATTTTTGCAATATATATATTAACAAGTAAAGAAAAACTACAAAGCCAATTTATAAGAATTTTAAAAGCATATTTAAACAAAGAACAAGTAGAGAAAATACTTGAAATAGGGAGAACATCAAATAAAATTTTTAAAAACTTTTTTACTGTTCAATGCTTAGAAGCAACTATACTTGGAAGTTTGTGTATAATAGGAATGTTAATTTTAAAAATACCATATGCAGTGCCAATAGGTATATTAATTGGCGTAACTGCTTTAATCCCAGTAGTTGGTGCGTTTATTGGAATTATTATAGGAGCAGTTTTGATTGTATCTGTAAATCCAATTAAAGTAATAACATTTGTTGTTTTTGTACTAATTTTACAACAATTTGAAGGAAATGTAATTTATCCTAAAGTAGTAGGTGGTTCTGTTGGTTTACCTGGAATGTGGGTACTTGTTGCAGTAACGATTGGTGGTAGTTTATTTGGAATTGTAGGAATGTTACTTGGTGTTCCAGTATTTTCTGTTGTATATACAATTTTTAAAAATAATGTAGATAAAAGGTTAAATAAATAATAATTGATATTTTATGTATACTATGTTATAATTGTAAAAGCATTTATGACATAGTATTTTCATTTCAAACATTTTAGGAGGTAGACATATGAACTATAGTCCAGCTTTTGAATTTGCTTTTATCTGTGGCAGATATGGTCATGCAGATCTTGGCCATAAACTCCTTATAGACAAAGGAATTCAAGTAAGTCGTAAAACTTATGTTGCAATAGGCTCAGCACAAGAAAAAGGCACTCTAAGAAATCCATTTTGCATTGAGACTCGGAAAAGAGTTTTAAGAGAAATGTTTGCAGAATTATCAGAAGATAGGCTCGTTATTGATGGGATTGCTGATATGTCTAACGAGCAAAACAGAAGCACTAGCTGGGGAACATATTTAAAGAAACACCTGATTGAAAAATTTGGGAATTTTCCAGATTTAATTCTTTATGGAAGAGAAGGAAGCAGGAATAATTGGTTTGAGGAAGCAGATATGGAAAAAACATCTGAACTTCTTGTTCCACGTAGTTTAATTCCAATTTCTGGAACTGAAATTCGTGGTATGCTGGTTATTAATGATGAAATTTCGTGGTGTAAAAATGTTCCTGAAGAAATTTATTATTTATATCCTGAGCTTCGTGAAGAATTAATGAAAACTCCAATATATCAGGAAATTTATAATAAAATTCTCAAAAGCGGTATCTGCGATATGGATACATTTATGAAAGTGTACAATAATTATGCTGAACTTGACAGGCAGACAAAGATAGCTCAGCTTAAGCAATTGCAGAAATGAAATGGAAAATGGAGCTTACCCAAAAGGTAGGCTCCATTTTTTCCATAGTTATTAAAAAGTATTTTTTTCACTCATGTGAATCAAGAATTCAATACACTCATTCCAAAAAGAATCTTCTCCAATTGTTCTATAACTTGTAACTTTAATTTCTGAATCACGACACAAAGCTTTTTTATGATATTCAAGTAAAGCATAAAAAGTAGTTTTATAATAGGGTGTCGTATCATCAAAAACAAATTTAATCAAGTCGTCTCCACTAGAATAGGTATAATCACAATTTTCTCTCATTGGGGTGTTTACAGAAATAGTTTTTAAACCATCATCAAAATAAGATCCGTATTCCATATCATTAGAAATAAGCGGTACTTTTTTTACATTTTCCTCATCATCACAAAATCCAAAAGGATAATTTTTCGAAAAAGAAAAATTTGAAGTTTCTGCTCTTAAAGTTGTAATGCAGTCCAATATTTTTTGGTAAATTGTATTAGAATTAACAGATACAACTTTATAATTTTCTCTCTTTCCAGCAGTTTGAATAACAAAATCAGGGAAAATGTTTTGCCAATTTCTATTGTTGATAGGCTCTTCTCTTTGAATATCTTTTTGATAATTATAGCTATTAAACCGAGAGAACTTGTCCTCAAGCTTTTGGCATTTGATACTATCTACAAATGTATCCACGTCTTCTGGAATCATCGGCTTAAATACATTTATATCAATATCGTTAATTACAAATGCAGGAAAAAGTAAAAAAACAGTGGAATCAATATATGTATATGAATGATAACAAACACATATTTCAAGTAAATATAATTCATCCTCATACAATACTGCATATTTCATGGTTTGCTTTAAAAACTTTTTATCATATTCAAGTTTTGATGCTGAAATTTGTTCTGCAAAAGGAAAATGATATTTAATTGCATTATCTTCAATAGTGAAGTGTTCGATATAAATTCCTTTATATGTATCTTCCAATTTGGGAAATTCTACAAAAGAATTAGTAACACACATATTTTTATAGAAGATTTCTGCAATGCCTTTTAGAGCAGAATCTCTGGAATAAAGATCTGATTTATTAATCAGAAACTTTTTATAAAAATTCTCACAATAGTTATCTTTTTTTAGTTTCTCATTAACATTATTTAAAACAATTTTTTCCAGCCATTCATCTGTTACAACAAATTTCTTATGTTTTTCTGCTTTTGTTAAATAAAAATATGCAGTTACTTTTTCTTCAGGAAATCCTTTGAAATACAAAGAAATTTCATACTTCAAAAGCTTTTCAGTGGTTTGAATTACCCCAGAATATTTGTAGTTGACTGTGACTTCTGTTTGAACTGTTGAGATTTTAGAAGTTCCAAGTAATTTAGTTTCTATCATTATCTTAGAACGCAATGGAATAAAGGCATCTTTAGATTGAGCCAACAAAATATCTAACAACTTTTGAAATACTAAGTGTATATCAGATAATGGCATTTTTTCAAGATTTCCATCAGATACAATTTCATATGTTCTGTTCTTATAAGGTTTTACTTCAAAAGTTTTACCTTTAATCAATTCCTGAGCATAAGAAATGTTCATATTGAAATTGCACTTTTTCAAAACTTTACATCCACCAGTAAGCTCATCATAGTAACATATTTCTACTTTGTCGTTAACAAATGTATAAGTGAAAACATCTGTTTTTCCATTATCAGAATAAATCCTTACATGTTTAAAGTAATATTTAAGCCAGAAGATATATCCATTCATTCTGTCAACATAGTATTCTGAATACATGATATTAGAAGAAGAGTCAGATGCTGCAATACTGGTAGTAATTTCTTCTAAATATATGCCAGATATCTTTAGAAAATCTAAATTCAATTTGTAAAATGAAAAATCAATATTTGGTCCAGTATGATTATTATAATTCTGAACTATTGTTGGTGTCTGCTCAAATAATTTACTTTTTTTATAAGTCTTAAAAAAAGCAAGTATTTTTTCAGTTTGTTTTTCTTTTTCCTCCTTATTGTGCGAAATTAATTGTTTTGTCCGATATTGAGCCTGAAAAAAATTGTCATTTAGATTTTTTTGTTCATCTTGTTTCACATTCATACGAAACCTCCTTTAAATTTAAGTACTAGGTTTGCTGTATCTATAAAAATCTTAAAAATTATATCATATTATGTTTACAAAATCAATAAAATTCACCAACAGCTGAAATACTTTAGTTTGAACGTTTGGTCAATTGGTTGACTGAGTTTTTTATAAGTGATAATCTAGTATTACAAACTATATTAGGAGGTAACAAATGAAAGGTATAAAGTTAGGAAATAAAATATCTAAATATCCAATAATTCAAGGTGGAATGGGAGTAGGTGTTTCTATGCATAACTTAGCTGGTACTGTAAGTAAAGAAGGTGGAATAGGAATACTATCAACAGCTGATATTGGTTACAAAGAAGATGATTTTAATAAAAATCCAAGAAAAGCAAATTTAAGAGCTATAAAAAAGGAAATTGATTTAGCAAGAAAAATTGCAGGTAATGATAAAATATTAGGGGTTAATATAATGGTTGCAATGAATTCATATAAAGAAATTGTAGAAGAATGTGTAAAAAATAATATTGACTTGATTGTTTCAGGAGCAGGAATTCCGAAAGAATTACCAGAATATGTAAAAGGCAGTAATACAAAAATCGCACCAATTGTATCTTCACTTAGATGTTGCAAATTAATAGTTAAGCATTGGATAAAAAAATATAATTATATTCCAGATATGATAATTATAGAAGGTTCTGAGGCTGGGGGACATTTGGGATTTAAAAAAGAAGAGTTACTTGAAAAAACAAATCAATCATTAGAAGAAATAGTTTCTGAAGTTGTAGATTATATAAAAGAAATTGAAAATGAATACAATAAAAGTATTCCAGTAATTGCAGCAGGTGGAATTTGGGATAGTGATGATATAAAAAAATTCTTGAAATTAGGTGCATCAGGAGTTCAAATGGCAACAAGATTTGTTGCTACAAATGAGTGTGACGCATCTCAAGAATTCAAAAATGCATATATAAATGCAAAAAAGGAAGATATAAAAATTATAAATAGTCCTGTTGGAATGCCAGGAAGAGCTATATATAACACTTTCATAAAGCAAACCGAACAAGAAAAAGTAAAAATATCAAAATGCTATAATTGTATAAAAACTTGTGATATAAATCACACTCCATATTGTATAACTAAAGCTCTTATAAATGCTGTAAAAGGAAATATAGATGAAGCTTTAGTGTTTTGTGGAAGTAATGTAGATAGAGTAAAAGAAATTGTATCTGTTCACGATTTAATACAAGAATTATTTGAATTTTAGGAACTATTACTAGAAATTGCAAAAGTTATGAACCAATAAAAAATAAAAATTTTATAAAAAGTCATGAATTATTTATTGTTTTCATGGCTTTTATTTTATCAAAAAATATTATTTATTACTTATTTTTAAATTTTATATTGACAATTTTATTACAACTGTATATACTGTATATGTACAGTATATAAATAATAAATTTATTATGAAATAAAGAAAGGAGCTACATAGTATTGAATATAATTATAAGTAATTCAAGTAATAAACCAATTTATGAACAAATTAAAGAACAGATAAAAAATAAAATAGTTTCTAATGAATTGAAAATAGGAGAACAATTGCCATCAATACGAAATTTAGCTAAAGATTTAAGAATAAGTGTTATAACAACAAAAAATGCATATGAAGAACTTGAAAAAGAAGGCTATGTAGAAACAATTCCAGGAAAAGGCGTATATGTTGCTAACAAAAACATTGAACTTATTAGAGAAGAACAATTGCAAAAAATAGAAGATTTAATAGATACTGCAGTATCTATTGCTAAAATTAGCAATATTAGTAAACAAGAAGTAGAAAATATTTTAGATATTTTATATGAAGAAAAATAACTTGAATTAAGAAAGGAATTTTGAAATGGAAAACATATTAGAAGTTAAAAAATTAAATAAAATATATGACAGTTTTGAATTAAGTAACATTAATATAGATTTACCCAAAGGAATGATTATGGGCTTAATTGGAGAAAATGGAGCAGGAAAAAGTACTACTATAAAATCTATACTAAATATAATTAATACTAATTCTGGCGAAATAAAAATATTTGGAAAAGATATAAAAAAAGCTGAAAAGCAAATTAAGGAAGATATAGGTGTTGTTTTAGATGACAGTTTTTTATCTGATTATTTGAATCCTACAGATATAAATAAGATAATGAAAAATATATATAAAAATTGGGATGAAAAATTATATTTTAAATATATAGAAGATTTTAAATTGCCATTTAATAAACCTTCAAAAGACTTTTCAAGTGGTATGAAAATGAAATTAAAAATTGCAACTGCACTTTCTCATCATCCAAAGTTGTTAATATTAGATGAACCAACATCAGGATTAGATCCAGTAGCAAGAGCTGATATATTAGATATTTTTCAAGATTTTATACAAGATGAAGAACATGGCATATTTGTATCAAGTCATATAACATCTGATTTAGAACATATTGCAGATTATATAACATTTATAAGTGATGGAAAAATAGTTTTTACAAAAACAAGAGATGAATTATTAGAAAATTATGGAATTGTAAAATGTTCTGAAGAAGAATTTAAAAAATTAGATAAAAACGATTTTGTAAAATACAAAAAAAGTAAATATGAATATGATATTTTAGTAGAAAACAAGTATGAATTTAGAAAAAAATATAATATTGAAATTATAGATAAAGCAACAATAGATGATATAATGCTTATTTATATAAAGGGGGAGAAATAGATGAAAGGATTAATAATAAAAGATTTATTACAATTAAAAAGTTATTTAAGAAGTTTAATTATTTTTATGTTTATATTTATTTGCGTATCATTAGAACCAAAGAATACCAATATTGATGGAATACTTACTATTATGATGACATTAGGTCTTGGAATGTTTGGAATTGCAACATTTAGCTATGATGAAATGGCTAAAGCAAATAAATATATATTAACATTTCCTATTACTAAAAAGGAAATTGTATTATCAAAATATATCTTGCAATTTATTCTAACATTAACAGGTGCAATTTTAGGAACACTTTTATCAGTTATAATTTCTTTAATCCTTAATAAAGAAATTCCTAATTTTACAGATTTAGTATCAATTGCACTTGGTGGAATGGTTGGAATAGGATTAGTAGAATCAATTCAAATGCCTTGTTTTTATAAATTTGGAGCAGAAAAAGGAAGAATATATATGTTTATGATAACTATAGCAGTAGCCTTTATATGTGGAGGGATTTTTATGTTAGGAGAAAAAATAGTAAATAATTTTTCCATAAATTTAAGCTCTATAAATAATATATTAGAAGTATTTTTCCCACTTGTTTTAATAGGATTAATAGTATTTGAATATTTTATTTCTTACAAAATCTCTTATAAAATATATTCTAAAAAAGAATTTTAATCAAAATGAAATTTAAGGAGTATCCCTTTATTTAATTGCTAAATTTGTTTTTTTATGATAGTATATGGCTATAATAAAATAAGAAAGTAGAAAAAGAAAAATGAATGTATGTGAATATATTAAAGAAAAACATAAAGGACAATTTAGAAAACAGGGAACTCCTTATTATCTTCATCCACTAGCAGTAAGCAAAATATTAAAAGATAAAGGTTTTGATACTGAATATCAAATTGCAGGATTATTTCATGATTTATTAGAAGATACAGATACTTCATTTAAAGAAATTAAGGAAATTTCTAATAGGCATATTGCTGTTGCAGTACTACTTGTAACAAAAGAGCCAGATTATACAAAAGAATCATATTATAGAAGAATTAAGAAAAATAATATGGCTAGAATGGTAAAACTTGCTGATAGATTACATAATTTATCAGAAGCACATTTTGCTGATAGAGATTTTCAAAAAAAATACATAAAAGAAACAGAAGAATGGTTTATTGATTTAGCTAAAGATACTGTTTTTGAGAAAGATATTAAAAATGCTTTAGAAGCATTAAAAGAAACTTATAAAAAATCAACATCAGAAGAACGTGAATTAGAATAAGGAGGAAAATTTATGAAATTAATTTTAGCATCACAAGGATTTACAACTGATGAAATGGAGACTGAAGTAGCAAAAATTGTTGGAAAACCTGCAAGTGAAATTAATATTGCAATAATAAATGAAACAGCATGTGAATTAGCAGGAGAAAAAAGTAAAAGATGGCTAATACATGAATTATCTAATATTGAAAAACATATTGGAGGAAGAATAGATTTTGTAAATTTTAGAACTCATTCAAAAGAAGAAATAAGAACTCGTCTTATGAATGCTGATTTAACTTATTTAGTAGGTGGAAAACAACATATATATTCAAAATTATTTCATGAAACAGATACTATTAATCTAATAAAAGAAGTCGCAGAAAAAAGAGTTCTAATGGGAACTTCTGCTGGATCAATAGTACTTGGAAAACAAATAATTAGTCCTAGATTTTGGTCAGAAAGATACAATACAAAATTAGAAAATTTTGAATATCAAGAACTTGAATTAGTTCCATTTAATATAATTCCACATTTTTTAAGAAAAGATCATGAAAAGTGGACATCAGAATTCCTAAAAGATGTTTTATCTGATAATCCATTTACTGTTTATGCAATTACAGATACTCAAGCAATTGCTTATGTTGATGATAAAATATTTTTTATTGGCGGAAAACCAGAAATTTTAGGACAAAATTAATCCTAAAAAATAGGAAAATAATTTATGAAGATAATGTAAAAACTAGATGAATAACATCTAGTTTTTTTATATATTTCTATAATCTTTTGTTCATCTTACAAAACTGTAAGAATATTGTAAGATGAATCAATTGTAACAAAAGTTCTCAAATTTTATAATATAATTAAATAAAATTTTAGGAGGGTAGAAATGGAAAATATAAGCGAAAAGATACCTATGATTATTGCACTAATTATAGCATTAATATTTTGTGGAGGTGTTTTATATTATTTAGAGTATCAACAAGATATTTATTATACTCAAATTGATAATACAAAAATCGAAGAATTATTTACGTCTGATAATATGAAATATCAATACACATTGCTTGCTTACAACGAAAAGGGAAAGAAAAAGGAGTTTACTTTTAAAACAAGTAGAGAACTACGAAATGAAGCATATCTAAAATTAGAAACAACAATTTTTGTTGGAGTTAGAAAATGGGAAGAAGTACAATTTGATAAACTTCCAGAAAAGGTAAAGGTGAATTATGCGGAATAATATAAAATTTTGGGTGGTAAAAATGAAAATGTTAAAAAAAGTAATTTTATTTCTAATATTTTTTTCAATAAGTATAGGATTTGTGGCAGTAGGAAATGGCTATAATATGTATAAAAAAGCTTTAGAAGAAATGCCATTAGAAGAAAAAGTAAGTTCAATCCGTGAAAAAGCAAATTATGCAAGAATTCAAGAAATGCCACAAATGTATATTAATGCAGTTATATCTGTTGAAGACCATAGGTTTTATAGACATAATGGTATTGATTTAATTGCAATATGTAGAGCAACTATTAATGATATAAAAGCAATGAAATTAGTAGAAGGTGGGAGTACTATAACACAACAATTGTGCAAAAATATATATTTTACACAAGAAAAGAAATTTACACGAAAATTTGCTGAAATATTCATGGCTTTTAAAATAGAGCATAATTACAGTAAAGATGAAATATTAGAATTATACTTAAATACATGTTACTTTGGTGATGGATATTATACAGCAAAAGAAGCTTGTCGTGGTTATTTTGATAAAGAATTAAATGAAATGACATACTATGAAATGATTTTACTTGCTGGTATTCCAAATGCACCTACTGTTTATGCACCTACAAAAAATCCCGATCTTGCAAAGCAAAGACAAAAACAAGTTCTTGATAAATTAGTTAAATACAATTATTTAACTCAAGAAGATATTGACAAAATTTTAAAAGAATATAATAATTAATATGCAGTTTATATTTCTACTATACATAAGTTAACTAACTATTGTTAAATTTGCACAAACATATTATCATAAAAGGAGGAAAACATTATGAGTTTATTAGGAAACATTTTATGGTTTATTTTTGGAGGTTTTTTTAGTGGACTTTCATGGATAATTTCTGGAGTATTATGGTGCTTAACCATTGTTGGAATTCCTTATGGAAAACAATGCTTTAAGTTCGCATCAATGGCCTTCATGCCTTTTGGAAAAGAAATTGAGTATGGAGGAGGAGTACCATCATTAATTGCTAATGTAATTTGGATTATCTTTTTCGGAATTCCTATGGCACTTGAAAACTTTTTTATTGGATGTATCTGGTGTATAACAATAGTAGGTATTCCATTTGGTTTGCAGTTTTTTAAAATTGCTAAATTATCTTTAGCGCCTTTTGGATCAAAAATAGTATAAAAACCAATTAGTATTGTGCAAATTTTATTAGGAGAGTGGTATTACCCTCTCTTTTTTTTATTTATAGTAAATTATAGAAATTTATACAAATATATGATATAAATATTAATATAATAAATGGAGGTAAGATATGAGAGAATTAGCTGTTGCAATTCAAAATTCAAATAGAAATGTAACTGGTTTTGAAACTTTAGATGCTGTAAAAAGAGCAGGTTTTAAAAATATATTTATACAATGGTATAATGATAAAAGATGGGACGAGCAAAAACAAGTTGATTATGCAAAAAAACTTGAACTTAATATTATATTTGCACATTTAGGATATCAAAATATTAATAAAATATGGGAGAATAGTAGTAAAGGCGATAAAGAAGCTGAAAGATATAAGAAAGATATATTAGAGTGTAGTAAAAATGGAATAAATCTTGTTGTTATGCATCTAACAAGTGGTACAGTTGCACCAAATTATACTGAAATAGGCTTAAATAGAATAAAAGATATTATTTCATTTGCTAAAAGTGTAAATGTAAGAATTGCTTTTGAGAACTTAAAAGTTAAAGGTACTCTTGAATATATATTAGAAAATATAAAAGATGAAAATGTTGGAATATGTTACGATGCTGGTCATTGCCATGTACATTTTAATGATGAATTCAATTTTGAACCTTTTAGAAATAGAATATTTGCAGTTCATTTACATGATAACGACAAAAGTGATGATCAACATTTATTACCATTTGATGGAACAATAGATTGGGATAATGTAATGAAAAAAATTGCAGAATATGGATATGATGGACCTATTACTTTAGAATTATGTTATAAAAAAGACTATTTAAAACAATCTCTTCAAGAATTTTATAATGAAGGCTATAAAAGAGCAACTAAATTAGCTAAAATAATTAATTAAAAAGGGAGTAATATATATGAGTAAGAAAGTTTTTATAATAAGTTTAATTACAATATTATTAGTTGCAGTTATAGGATATACAACATATTTTATTATGCAAAATGTTCAAAAGTCCACACCAGAAGAGACATTAAAAGAATTTGCATATCACATAAAAAATGCTGAATATGAAGAAATGTATGCTTTATTATCAAAAGAAAGTAAAGAAAAAATTTCTAAGGAAAATTTTATAGAAAGAAATAAAAATATTTATTCTGGAATATCAATGACAGATTATATATTAGAAATAAAATCAGAAGAAGAAGAAGAAAACAAAAGTTATATATTAAACTATGATGTATATATAAATACAGCATCAAGTGGTGAAATAAGCTTTAATAATACCTCAACACTTGTAAAAAATGAAGAAACCAAAAAATATGATTTGAATTGGTCTTCCAACTTCATATTTCCAAATTTGAATGATACAGATAAGGTTAAAGTAAAAACAATAAAAGCAAAAAGAGGAGAAATAATTGATAGAAATGGAAATCTTTTAGCTGGATTGGGCGATGTTAGTTCTGTTCGGGTTTGTTCCAGAAATAATGAACGAAGAGTCAGAGGCAGATATACAAAGAGTATCTGAGCTTTTAGATGTTTCAGTAGATTCTATAAATAAAGCTTTAAATGCTAAATGGGTAAAAAAAGACTCATTTGTTCCTATTAAAAAAATATCTAGATCTAATGAAGAATTGAAAAATCAATTACTTGAAATAAAAGGAGTTAAGATAAGTAAAGCAGAAGAAAGAGTTTATCCATTAGCAGAAGCTGCTTCTCATTTAATTGGTTACATTCAAAATGTAACTGCTGAAGATATCGAAAAAAATCTTGATAAAGGATACACAACAACTAGTGTAATTGGTAAAGCAGGACTCGAAAAGCAATTTGAAGATAGATTAAAAGGAAAAGATGGAAAAGAAATCTACATTGAAACAGAAAATGAAACTAGAAAAGAGCTTCTTGCAAAAGAGGAAGTTCAAAATGGTGAAACAATACAGCTTACAATTGATGCAAATCTCCAAGTTAATTTATATAACGAGCTAAAAGACAACAAAGGTTTATTTGTAGTAATGCATCCAAAAACTGGTGAACTATTAGCATTAGTTAGTACACCTTCTTATGATAATAATCAATTTATATATGGGATGAGTACAGAAAAATGGAAAGAACTTTCAGAAAATGAAAACACTCCAATGGTTGCAAGATATACAAAATCATATTCTCCAGGATCTACTTTTAAGCCTATAACAGCTGCAATTGGTCTTTCTAGTGGAAAACTAAGTAAAGAAGATACATTTGATTATGAAGGTTTAAGTTGGCAAAAAAATTCTAGTTGGGGAGATTACTTCATAACTACTTTAACTGCATATAACTCACCTAAAAATATACGAAATGCAATTATACATTCAGATAATATTTTCTTTGCACAAGCAGCATTAAAAATAGGGGCAGAAACATTTACAAAAGAACTTCAAAAAATGGGATTTGGAGAAAATCTAAATTTGAATTTAGGATTATCAAAATCACAAATTTCCAATAATGGAGAATTAAAAAAAGAAGTTGCCTTAGCAGATAGCGGATACGGTCAAGGTCAGATTTTAGTAAATCCTGTTCATATGGCAAGTATATATTCTGCATTTGTAAATGATGGAAATATGATAAAACCATATTTAGAATATAAAGAAAATAAAAATCCAGAATATTTAAGGGATGAAGTATTTATTCCAGAAGTTGCAAATACTGTAAAAGAAGATTTAATTCAAGTTATTGAAAATCCTGAAGGAACTGCAACAGATATGAAAATAAATGGTGTTACTTTAGCTGGAAAAACAGGAACAGCTGAACTTAAGGTATCAAAAGAAGAAGAGGCAAACACTTTAGGTTGGTTTAATTTAATAACAATAGATGAAAATACAGATAAACAATATATTATTATAAGTATGGTGGAAGATGCAAGAGAACTAGGTGGGAGCCATTACTTAATAAAAAAACTTATGACTATTTGGGAACACTAGTCTTTGATTAATTATAAATAGTCTTACATTTTTGTAAGACTATTTTTTAAATTTTATGTTATAATGAAATTCAGAGTATTTGTGGAGGTATAAATTATGCAAAAAATTTTAATTGTAGAAGATGATGAAAAATTGAGAAATGAACTTCAAATATTTTTAAATAATAATGGTTATAAAGTAGAAACCTTAAAATCATTTGAAAATACTATAAATGATATTTTCCAAATAAATCCAGATTTACTTTTATTAGATATAAATCTTCCTAATTGTGATGGTCAATATATTTGTAGAGAAATAAGAAAACATTCACAAATGCCAATTATTATTATAACAAGTAGAGACAATGAATTAGATGAATTAATTTCTATTAATTATGGTGCTGATCATTACATTACCAAACCATTCAATATACAAATATTACTTGCTAAAATATCTTCAATTTTAAAACGAGTACAAAATATAGATGAAAATATTGAAAAATTAGATGCTAAAGATTTCATTCTTAACATATCCAAAAGTACAATAGAAAAAGACGAAAAGGTAATAGAATTAACCAAAAATGAATACAAAATATTAAAACTTTTAGTTCAAAATAGAGATAAAATACTGTCAAGAGATGAAATTATGAAGTATTTATGGGATGACGAAAGTTTTATTGATGATAATACCTTAACAGTAAATATTACTAGATTAAGAAATAAGTTAGAAGAAGTAGGTTTAAAAGAATTACTAGAAACCAAAAGAGGTCAAGGTTATATTTTGAAAAAAGAAGGTTAGAATATGAAATTTAAAGATTTTATTGAAGATAAAATAATTCAAATTATCTTATTAATATTTGCTTTAGCAACAATAGAAATTTTCTTGATAATGTATAAGTTTGCAATTTTTATAAAAATATATATTCCAATTATAATTTTTATTATGTATTTTACAGGTCTTTTAATAGAATATCTACAAAAAAATAAATATTATTCTAATATAAATAATATTTTAGATGAACTAGAAGATAAATATTTAATTACAGAAATAATTAATGAACCCTATTTTATAGAAGGGAAAATTTTAGAAGATATATTAATTCAAGTAAATAAATCTATGATAGAAAATGTAAACAAATATAAATATTTACAAGAAGATTAGAAAGAATATATAGAACTATGGATTCATGAAATAAAAATTCCATTAGCTACTAGCAAAATGATTGTTGAAAATAATAAATCTAAAGTTACAGAAAATATTGATGAAGAGTTAGATAAAATAGAAAATTATATTGAACAAGCTTTATTTTATGCAAGAAGTAATACAGTTGAAAAAGACTATTATATAAAGAAAATAAAATTACAAGAAATAGTTAATGAAAGTATAAAAAGAAATAAAAATATTCTAATAGAAGAAAAAGTAATTTTAAATTTACATGATTTAGAAAATGAAGTTAATACTGATAATAAATGGGTTGCCTTCATTTTAAACCAAGTAATTCAAAATAGTGTAAAATATCGTAAAAAGGATGTAAATTTGCAACTCGATATTTATTCTGAAAAGCAGAAAGAAAATGTTATTCTATATATAAAAGATAATGGAATTGGAATAAAAGAAGGAGAAATAAATAGAATATTTGAAAAAGGATTTACTGGAACAAATGGACGAATTTCAAATAAAAAATCAACTGGAATTGGATTATATCTATGTAAAAATTTATGTGATAAATTAGGAATTTCAATACACGGATTATCAAAAGAAATGGAAGGAACTAAAATAAGTTTAATTTTTCCTAACAGTAGTTTTATAGATATTAATTAACATAATTTGATTAATATAAAAAAATATGTTATAATACTTCTATAAAAAATAGGAGGTAGACATTATGACAGATATGGAAAAGAAACGGATGGTAAAATTAGTTGCAGGAAGCGCAGTGTATACACTGGCAACGCTGAAAACCAGAAGTATTCTGGACAAAAAGATTCAGCGACAGCCACACAAAGATATTGCTATACAGCTGAACAGTACATTTTGGGCAATATGCCTTATTTTGTACAATTACCATATGAAGAAAGAATAAATGTTTACAGATTCAACAACTGGTGGGGAATTCCCGCCAGTTGATTTCTTTTTCTTACAAAAATGAAAGGTTATAGTAAGAAAAATCGATGGTTTGAAAATTAATATAGTATTATACTTTAATTACAGTAAAATAAAAGAAGGGAAATGATTTTAGAATGGAAAAAGTTTTAGAAGTAAAAAACATCGAAAAATATTATGGCAATAAGTCAAATTTAACTAAAGCTATAAATAATATTAGTTTTGATGTTACCAAAGGAGAGTTTGTTGGAATAATGGGAGCAAGTGGAAGTGGTAAAACAACTCTTTTAAATTGCATATCAACAATCGATAGAGTTACATCTGGAAAAATAATGATTAACAATAAGGATATTACAAAATTAAAAGGAAACAGTTTAAATAAATTTAGAAGAGAAGAATTAGGGTTTGTTTTTCAAGATTTCAATTTATTAGATACTTTAACAGCTTATGAAAATATTGCTTTAGCACTTACAATTCAAAAAGTAAATCCAAAGAAAATAGATGATAGAGTAATAGAAGTTGCTAGAAATTTAGGTATTGAAGAAATTCTCAATAAATATCCATATCAGGTATCTGGTGGACAAAAACAAAGAATTGCATGTGCACGAGCAATTATAACAAATCCAAAACTAATTTTAGCAGATGAACCAACAGGAGCATTAGATTCAAAATCTAGTCGTCAATTATTAGAAAGTTTTGAAAATTTAAACGAAAAATTTGATGCAACAATTCTTTTAGTTACACATGATGCATTTTCAGCCTCTTATGCCAATAGAATTTTATTTATTAAAGATGGTAAAATTTTTAATGAATTAATAAAAGGAAACAATTCAAGAAAAGAGTTTTTTGAAAAAATTATAGAAGTGCAAACACTTCTTGGAGGTGATTTGAACAATGTCTTATAACGAAGAGAAAAAATCATCAAGTAAAAATTTAATATGTACATTATCTTTTAATAACATGAAAAAAAGTATAAAAGATTATGGAATTTATTTTTTAACATTAGTTTTAGGTGTTGCTATATTTTATATGTTTAACTCATTAGATAGCCAAGAGGCAATGCTTAGAGTCTCAGAATCTACTCGTCTATTAGTAAAATTAATGATAAGTATGCTTGGAATGGTATCAGTTTTTGTTGCAGTAGTTTTAGGATTATTAATAGTGTATGCAAATAATTTCTTAATAAATAGAAGAAAAAAAGAGTTTGGAATATATATGTTACTTGGAATGGGAAAAAGACAAATATCAACAATCATTTTACTAGAAACAATACTTATAGGAATTATATCACTTTTTGTAGGAATTGTAATTGGTGTATTTGGTTCACAATTCATGTCTATACTTGTAGCAAAAATGTTTGAAGCAGATATGACAGAATTTCAATTTATTTTTTCAAAAGAAGCTTGTATAAAAACTTGTATATACTTTGCTGTTATGTATTTAGCAGTTATGATATTTAATACAGCAACAGTTTCAAGATATAAATTAATTAGCCTTTTACATGCAAGCAAAAAGAATGAAACTGTAAAAATAAAAAATCCTATAATTTCAATTTTAATATTTATTATATCAGCATCTATACTAGGATATGCTTATTGGACTGTTACTGCAAATTTCAATACTTTAACCACTGCTAATAAGATTATGATACCAATATTAATGGGAATAGCTGGAACAATAGGAATATTTTGGTCAATATCTGGATTTATTTTAACCACTGTTCAACATATAAAAGGAATTTACTTAAATGGTACAAATATGTTTGTATTAAGACAACTAAATAATAAAATTAATACAACAGTAATAAGTATGAGCATTATTTGTTTGATGTTATTCATGACAATTTCAATATTATCATCTAGTTTAGCTTTAAGAAACACTATGCAAAGAGAACTTGTTGAAATGACACCAGTAGATATAAATTTATATAAAACAGCAAATCTTCCTGAAAAAACTACAACTAGATGGGGAAAAGAAGTAATATATACTGATTTACAAAGAAACGATTCAAAAAAGACTGTTGTAGATACATTAGTAGATTGTGGACTAGATATGAGTATATTAAAAGATGTAACAGAAATTAATGTATATGCACTTCCAGAATTAACATGGGAAGTTTTCTTTGGAGACAAAATTGAAGAAATGAAAACCTTTTATCCTAATTTACAATATGACACAAAAGAACAAATTGTAAAAATATCAGAATATAATAAAATGGCTTCTATTTATGGAATAAATCAATATGAATTAAATGATGATGAATTTATTATGCTTTGCGATTTTAAAAATATGGAAGGAATAAGGAACGAAGTTTTAATTGATGGCACAAAAATTTTAGATATTGCTGGAAAGCAATATAAATCAAAATATAATGAATGTAAAGATGGATTTATAGCAATGTCTACAAACCATGTAAATACAGGAATTATATTAGTACCAGACAATTGTCCTTTAACAGATGATATGAAGGAAATGGCTTTCATGTCTGCAAACTTTAATTCAAATTCAGAAGAAGAATATTCTGAAATTCATAAAATATTTGCAGAAAATAATTCTAATTTAATTCAAAGTTTAGATGCTAAAGGATTAGTGCTTGATGGACTTACAAAAACAACTATAATGGAATCAAGTATAGGCTTAGTAACAATTATAACTTTTATAGCAATATATTTAGGAATTATTTTCTTAATTGCAAGCAGTGCAATTCTTGCAATACAACAATTAACAGAAAGTTCAGATAACAAGCAAAGATATACAATTCTAAGAAAAATTGGTTGTGATGAAAAGATGATAAATAGCTCATTATTTACTCAAATTGGAATATTTTTCGGAATGCCACTTATTTTAGCTATTATTCATTCAATATTTGGAATTCAATTTGCTATTAAAACTTTATCTGGAATTGCAAGTGAAAAAGACTTATTACCATCAATAATAGCAACAATTATAGCAATAAATATAATTTATGGTTCTTACTTTTTTGCAACATATTTTGGAAGTAAAAATATAATAAAAGATGAAATTTAATAACAGTAAGAGACTTCACTATGGAGTCTCTTTATATTTGACAATGATTTTTTTTACGATATAATAAAAAGCAAATTATAAAAATTAGGAGATAAAAAATGATTAAAATTATGTTTGTATGTTTAGGAAATATTTGCCGTTCTCCAATGGCAGAATTTGTGCTAAAAGACCTTGTAAAAAAAGAACATTTGTCTGATGAGTTTTATATTTCTTCTAGTGCCACAAGCAATGAAGAAATTGGAAATGGAGTGCATTTTGGAACAATAAGAAAATTAAATCAAATGAATATACCAGTTGAAAATAGAGTTGCAGTACAGTTAAAAAAGGAAGATTATGAAAAATATGATTACATTATAGGAATGGAAGATTATAATGTAAAAAATATTATTAGAATTATTGGGCATGACATTAATAATAAAGTATATAAATTACTAGACTTTTCTGATAATCCTAGAGATATAGCAGATCCTTGGTATACTGGAAATTTCGATAAAACTTATGAAGATATTTTAGAAGGATGTAAAAGTTTTTTAAAATATTGCAAAAGTACAATTTAAAACAACACCTTAAATCTCATTGACCATATTATGTAACCATGGTATAATATTAGTATTATGTAACCAATAACACTTTTCAATTTAATTAAAAGGAAGGATGCAGATATGAACAAAACATTTACAAACTATGCAGCAACAGAATTAAATTCCGAGTGGCAGAATATTATTTCACGAGAAAAGCCACTGTACACACGAAGAAACGATATTCGTTCTGAATTTGAACGGGATTATACGAGAATTATACACAGTACTTCTTACAGAAGGCTTAAACACAAAACACAAGTATTTTTCTCGCCACGGAATGATCATATTTGTACAAGGATAGAACATGTAATTCATGTAGATTCCGTCAGTTATACAATCGCAAAAGCTTTAGGCCTTAATGTCGAACTCACCAAATCCATTGCAAATGGGCATGATATGGGGCACAGTCCATTTGGACATCAGGGTGAAAAAATTCTGTCAGAATTATCTGTAAGAGATATTGGAGAAAAATTTTGGCATGAAAAAAATGGTTTGGAAATGGTCGATAAATTTGAACTTTTGGAAGATCCAAACGGATATCTCCAAACCATGAATCTCACATATGCTGTTAGAGATGGAATTATATCTCATTGCGGCGAAATCGATGAAAATGCAGTAAGACCCAGAGAGGAATATATCGATTTAAGAGATTACCAAATGCCAAATCAGTATGCTCCATACACATGGGAAGCTTGTGTTGTAAAAGTTGCGGACAAAATTTCCTACTTGGGAAGAGATATCGCAGACGCTATTACTTTAGGTCTTTTAGATAATCATTTAAGAGATCTTAAAAAGCTATTAAATCATGGTTCTACTAAAGTAATAAACAACACAGTACTCATAAATGAATTTATATATGATTTATGCACTCACTCAACTCCTGAAAAAGGATTATGCTTCTCTGATGATATGTTTTATCTTGTTAAGGAGATAAAAAAGTTTAATTATCAAAATATTTACTTAACAGATAAACTTATTGAATCAACTAAATTCTTTGAATTGGTTTTGAGAAGTATTTATGAGTTTTTAAAAGAATCATATACGAATTTGGATAAAATGCGAAAGATTGCACCAGATTTGATGAAAGACTTTGAAATATGGCTTTCAAATTATTGGAACAAAGCACGATCTGATATTAATATGAACCGTGTGGTTTTTAATATTGAAGACGAAAAAGATTATTACAAAGCCATTATTTATTACATCTCTGGAATGACAGACAACTATGCAATTGATATGTACAACAAAATAATCAGATTTTAAAGAAAAAAAGAGGGGGCTTAAAAGATTACTTTTGAGCCCTCTCTTAAATTAATTAATTAAAAATATCTCTAAATTTCAGTAAACATAAATATTGATAATAGAACAAACATAGTTATTACTGATGTATTTATTATTAATAATTTACTATTTTTTTCACAAGCAACTCCAGTTATGACTGTATATGAAATTAAAGTAGGAACTATGTATCTAAAATTCATTGTGAAAGTAAATGGATAATCAAAACAAAATTTTAGATATGATATTATTTCTAAAACAAATAATAATAAGAAAAATAAAATCCAGCCATTATTAATTTCCTTATAATTTTTCAAAACATATACTAAATTTATTACAAATAAAATTGATATTATTGCTAGGCATATAAAAATTAATGGAATTATTACCTTTAAAGTACCACTATTTTCATAATCAATTTGTTCATCAACAATATATGATTTTAATGTTGTTAGTAAAATATTATATTCAGCTTTTTCTTTACTCATATTTATATTAATACTTTCTAATTGTCCATCTTGTACATAAAATAATCTTTCCAAAATTGAATATTTAGAAATATTTGCATCATTATCTTCATCAACTGATTGAACATATGTAATAGGAATATTATACAAAATAAGGTTTTTAATAGGAAACCATAATCCTATTGGTAATGAAATTAATGCAAAAATTGAAAAATATTTTACATATCTTTTTATATCATTTCTATTTTTGATAACTTTGACCAAAAAAACTATAGCAATTGCAACTGCAATAAGGGCTGTACTAATTTTAGTCATAATTGCAAGAGAAATAGTAATTGCAATTTTTATTAAATCACTTAGCAAATCAGTTTGATACCATTTAATACAATAAAATATCGCCATTGTAGATAACATTATTGATAAAATATCATTATTTAAGCTTCCAGACATTATAACTATTGCAGGAGAAAGACCAACAAATAATATTAATGGTATTATAACTTTCTTTATATTTACTTCTTTTAAAATTCTATATACATAAATTATAAAAACAATAGTATATAAAGCTGATAATATTTGAAGATTTTCTAAACCTTGTTCAATAGTAAAGTTAAAAAGCATTTGAAATTTCATAAAAAGTGCTGATACTATATAAAAAAGCGGTGGATTGAAAAAACACCAATAATCAGTTGGATTACCAATAGGCAAATGATTATTAAAAAATATATAACCAATATAACCAAAATGACCACCAAATTGATAATTCATAAAGTCTCTACTATCATGTTGTCTAGCCCAAAACGGAGTATAGGCTATATAACCAAGCTGAACAGCAAATATTGATAAAAAAACAAAAAATATTCCAAATTTTGTTTCATAAATTTTCAGTTTCTTTAAAATAAAAATACTAAGTATACTAAATACAACCCAAACACATGAAAAAAGATGAGATGGAATAAACATTCCTTTAAAATAATACAAAATACCTAAACTAATAATAAAGAGTATATAAATTAAGAAAAAACCTTTTGCTTTTTCTTTTGAAATTTTTTTATATTTAAGAATTCCTGTAAAAATTAAAGTTGCTATAATTGCTAAAATTAAAACTTTAATCTCAGAAAACACAACAATTTCTTCCATAAAATATCTCCTAAAATAATCTTAAAGTTAATATATAAATGATTAGTTTTTTTGTCAATGAAAAGATAAATTAAATTTCTTTAATTTTACACTAATTATATGATATAATCATCTCACAAATAATAGATAGGAGGGATACATATGAAAAAATTATTTAAAGTAATAATATTTATTTTATTTTTTCTAATATTTATATTCCTTTTAAAATATAAATTTTCTAAAAAAGAATCACCTACAAACACTTTAGATAACACACAAACAGAAAATACTATTACAAATGAAGTATTTGATGTAATATTAAACGAAGATAATGCTGTTGAAATTAGAAAAGAAATTGATGACTGGAGAATTACATTAGTAAATTTCGAACATTCACTTCCTGAAAATTATGAACTTAATCTAACAAAAATAGATAAATATAGAGAAGTAGATTCAAGAATAGTAGATGAATTAAATCAAATGTTAAATGATATGAAAGAGGACAAGATAAATAACGCTTGGGTACAGTCAGCTTTTAGAAGTGTTGATTATCAATCAGAAGTATATAATGAAAAAATTAATGAATATATACAAAATGGTGAAACCCCAGAAAACGCAGAATTACTAACACAAAAAAACATAAACAAACCTGGAACTAGCGAACATAATCTTGGACTTGCTATAGATTTTAATTATGTCAATTATGATTTTGACAAAACACCTGCATACAAATGGCTTGAGGAAAATGCTGAAAATTATGGATTTATTTTAAGATATAGAAAAGATAAAGAAAATATAACTAAAGTAGATTATGAGCCATGGCATTGGAGATATGTTGGAGTTGAACATGCCAAAACAATAAATAATTTAGATATGTGTCTAGAAGAATACATAGAATATTTATCTTTAAAATAAAGGAGGAGCTATGGAACTTATACAAATAGGTGAAAAAACTTATTATATAAAAAATCCTACCAATATTGGTATTTATAAAATTGATGAAGAAAATGTATATATTATAGATTCTGGAAATGATAAAGATGCTGGAAAGAAAATATTAAAGATAGTTAATGAACAGAGATGGAATATAAAAGGAATTATAAATACACATTCAAATGCAGATCATATTGGCGGAAATAAAATAATTCAAGATAGAACAAACTGTAAAATATTTACATATGGTATCGAAAAGAATTTTACAGAAAATCCAATATTAGAACCATCTTTTCTATATGGTGGATATCCATTTAAAGACTTAAAAAATAAATTTCTATTGGCAAAAGAATCATATGTAGAGAATATTAACACTAATTTACCAGAAGGATTAGAATATATAAATTTAAAAGGACACTTTTTTGACATGATTGGAATAAAGACATCTGACAATATATACTTTCTTGCAGATGCATTATTTAGTAGAGAAACAATTGAGAAATATCATTTATTTTTTATTTATGATATTAAAGAATATTTGAACACTTTAAATATGTTAAAAACACTTAATGGTAATTTATATATTCCTTCGCATTGCTTAGCAACACATGATATAAGTAATTTAATTGAGTTAAATGAAAATAAAATCTATGAAATTTTAAATAAAATTACTCAAATTTGTGAAACAGAAAAAACCTTTGAAGAAATCCTAAAAGAAATTTTCGACTTCTACAATTTAACAATGAATACAAATCAATATGTTCTTATAGGAAGTACAATAAAATCATACTTATCTTATTTATATGATAATGAAAAAGTTTCATATGAATTTAAAAATAATAAAATGATATGGAAAAAAATTTAAAATTTTTGAAACCAAAACAACTTCTAATGTGTATTCTTAATAGATAGGAGGTAAATATGATAAACGAAATAGTAGAAAAATACTCTAATATGGTTTATAGAATTGCATTAACCAGATGTGGCACAATTGAAAATGCTGAAGATATTTTTCAAGATGTATTTATGGTATACAGTGAAAAACATCCTAAATTTGAAAATAGTGAACACGAAAAAGCTTGGTTTATTAGAGTTACAATTAACTTAACCAAAAATTTAAAACGTAATGTATGGAATAAAAGAGTTATTAATTTAGACGAAAATATGATTTTTGAAACAAAAGAAGAAGAAGACGTTTATTCAGTAGTCTGTGAACTACCTCAAAATTATAGAACAGTAATATATTTATTATATTATGAGGGATACAAAGTAAAAGAAATTTCAAAATTAATGAAGAAAAGTGAAGGAACTATTAAAACTTGGCTTTTTAGAGCAAGAGAAATCTTAAAGGAAAAATTAGAAGGAGGTTTTGAAGATGAATAAAGATAATTATAAAAATGCAATAGATCAAATACATGCAAGTAATGAATTAAAAGAAAAAACTATAAGAAAAATGAAACAAACTAAACAAAATAAAATATCTTACATAAAAATATTATCTAGTGTAGCAGTAATTTTAATAATCTTTTCTATTGGAATTTTTGAATTTGAGAATTATAATTCAGAAGATTCAAATACAGAAAATATAGCTATTACTATAAAAAATGATTTGCCTAGATTTAAAGATATGAAAGAACTAAAAGAGGCTTTACATGAAAATGGAAGTTATTATAGAAATGCAACAATGAAAACTGATGTAACACTTAGTGTAAATGATTTAGAACAAAAAGAATCAGTAGAAGAAAACTCAGATACAGGAAGTGGTGATTATTCAAAAACAAATGTACAAGTTGATAATGTTGATGAAGCAGATATTGTAAAAACAGATGGAAATTACATTTATTATGTAACAGGAAATAAAGTTTTTATTGTTGATAGCAAAGAATTAAAAATAATTTCAGATATTAAAATAAGAGAAGATAAAAAGGGATTTAACCCTAGAGAAATTTTTATTAATAATGATAAATTAATTGTTTTAGGAAACTTTTATGAATATGAAGAAGTAGTAAACAGAAATGATTATGAAGAAGATATGGCAGAAGTAGAAAATGCTAAAATGGCTGTTTATTCAGATACTGCAAGAATAACAAGTACTAATTTAGCAAAAGCAATTGTTTATGATATATCTAATAAAGAAACTCCAAAAATCATTAGAGAAGTTGGATTAGACGGTAATTACATGAATTCCAGAATGATAGGAGATAATGTATTTATTATTAGTAGAAAAGCTGTTTATTATTATGATGGAATAGAAGAAGAAGAACTATTACCAAGAGTTCAAGATTCAATTACAGAACAAAAAACAAGAAGTATAGACTGTACAGATATTGCATATTTTATAGGAACAGATGACAAGAATTATATGTTAATTGGTGGATTTAATATCAATAATAATGAAGAAATAAGTGTAGAAACTTTTTTTGGAGCAAGTGAAGATGTATATGCAAGCGAAAATAATTTATACTTATCTCAAACTGTTTATGATAATAATTGGAATGCAAATACAACAATTTATAAATTTTCTTTAACTGGTTCACAAATTGTCTTACAAGCCAAAGGCGAAGTTGAAGGTTATCTAAATAATCAATTTTCAATGGATGAATATGAAGGAAATTTAAGACTTGCTACAACATATACAATAAGAGAAGGAGAGGAAGAAATTGTAGGAGATGCAGATGGTGTTCCAATCACTAAAGTTCCTGAGATTAAATACTCAAATAGGTTATATGTTTTAGATAAAAATTTAAAAGAAATCGGAAGAATAGATGACTTAGCAAAAGACGAACAAATTTATTCAGTAAGATTTATAGGAAAAATTGGATATATTGTAACATTCAAACAAATAGACCCATTATTTGTAATAGATTTATCAGACCCAACAAATCCACAAATTAAAGGTGAATTAAAAATACCAGGATATAGTTCATACTTACATCCATATGATGAAAATCATATAATAGGAATTGGTTACAATACAAAATCTAATGGTCATGGTGGAATAACAAATGATAACATGAAAATGTCTATGTTTGATGTATCTGATGTAGAAAATCCAAAAGAAATGTTTAGTATAGATATTGGTACTGAATATGTTCACTCAGAAATATTATATAATCATAAATCATTATTCTATAAAAAATCTGACAATCTAATAGGATTTCCAGTTAGCTATGATAGTCAAAACAGACTAGAAATATTCAAAATTGATTTAGAAAATGGTTTTGAAAAATATGCAGAAATCTTAAATAATAAAGACTTCAATGGAATAGAAAGAGCAATTTATATAGAAGATACATTATACACATTACATTATAATGGAATAATTTCATATAACTTAAATACATTTGAAAAGTTGAATGAATTAGAATTAGTAAATGAAGAAAATAATAATGATGATTTAATTGTTGCATATTAATACTTGATTATAATTAACCGTTACGTTATAATAGTAACAGAAATGAGGGAGTAATTGGCTATAAAAGTAGTAAAGTCAACATACTGATATTTATATATCTGGCTTTACTTTAAATAATGAGACTTGTTTGCTAAAACATAGCAAACATAGTCTCTTTTTTGTGTAAAGGTCAAACATATTAATCATATCTTTAAATATATATTAAATATGGAGGAGTAAAATGGGACTAATTGAAATATTTCTAATTGGAATAAGCCTTGCAATGGATGCATTTGCAGTTTCTATATGTAAAGGATTATCAATGAAAAAATTAAATTGGAAAAAAGCAATTATAATAGCTATTTATTTTGGAGGTTTCCAAGCACTAATGCCTGTTATAGGATATTTTTTAGGAACAACATTTGAAGATTTTGTTTCTCATGTTGATCACTGGATTGCATTTATATTACTTGGATTTATTGGTGGAAATATGATTAAAGAATCATTTGATGATGAACTTGAAAAATGCAATGATAATGTTGATTTTAAAACAATGATAGTCTTAGCAATAGCAACTAGTATAGATGCATTAGCTGTTGGAATAACATTTGCAATATTAAATGTAGATATTACAATATCAGTTTTGATAATAGGAATAGTAACATTTATATTATCATTAATAGGTGTTAAAATAGGAAATAAATTTGGAAACAAATATCAAAACAAAGCAGAATTTGCAGGACGGTTTAGTACTAATTTTATTAGGTATAAAAATATTATTAGAGCATCTAAATATTTTATAGACAAAATAATAATATATAATTATAATGATTACATATTAAATTAATTAGGAGAAACAAATGACAGAAGCACACGAGATATTAAATTTAAAATCTAAAGCAAAATTAAATTGTACTTTATGTGAGAAATGTTGCGAATATAGGGGGAATATAAAAATAACACCAATAAATGTTTTAGAAATAAGTAAGTTTTTAAAAATTTCTATACAAGAGTTTTTAGATAACTATACAGAAGAAGTAAAGGGGGAAGAGCCTGAAATTGTAATAAAAGGAATTGGCGAAAAAAGGGAATGTATATTTAATAATAGAAAAAACTTCAAATGCCAAATAAATAAAGTAAAACCTATGCAATGTGTTGTTTTCCCATTAGTGCCAATTGATGTAAAAAGAGATTTATTTATAAATACAGAAGCATGCCCAATAGATACAAATAAAATTACTACTATAAATAAATGGGTTAACGGAAATCACAATATTTATAAGAAAAATAAAGAAGTCTATTTGAAATGGATAGAACTTATGGAAGAAATTCAGCCAAAATGGAACAGCTATTCAGCAGAAAAGAAAAATCGAATTAGAGAACTTCTGTTTAAAGAATATAATATAAAAAAGAATTTTGAAAAACAGATTTTTGATAATATAAAAGAAGTTAGAAATGTAATTTATAATAGAAGTTTCTAACTTCTTTTTATGGCTTTCTTTTAAAAATAACTAAAGCCAAAAACACGTATGAATAATGTAGTGCTTTTCTAACAGAAAATCCTGAAAACATTTCTTCAAAAGATTCCATTGTAGCACAATACTTATCAACTAATGTTAAAATAAAAGTTTGAGGATATCTAGGAATAGCAAGTGTAACTGGCCACATATGCTTAATTATCATATCTTTTTCTATTTTATTTAATTCAAAAATTTTTGAGGAATTTTCATATGCTGTTTTTCCATGCGTAAAAGCATGCCATCCTGAGCGATTATTTTTAACTCTCCAATCATACAAAAATAAATCATGAAGCATAGCTCCACGAGCTGCTGATTTGTAATCTAATTTTAAAGCTTTACAAATCTTGTAACAATAATAAGACGCAACATAACAATGCTCATAACAACTTGTATTAAAGTGTTGTCTATAATTTTTCATTTCTTGAACGGTTTTATTGCGAATTAAATCTTGTATAATATTTTGAAATTCTGAGTCTTCACTTATTTTACTTTCTAATTTAACATTCATTTTGATTACCTCTAGAATTATTATACTACTATAAAAATATGAAATACAATACTAAAAATTGTTATTTGGTGAGTAATACAAAAATATAAGTTATACAATTAAAAT
>ERZ777306.1090-NODE-1090-length-46432-cov-6.860750_pt1 | contig 46432 bp, 35 predicted proteins | sample MGYA00374966_ERZ777306 | MGnify/ENA primary metagenome ERZ777306 (study PRJEB29329, sample SAMN06343882) | mouse gut metagenome | isolation source: Mouse cecum | place: Austria: Vienna | collected 2014-11-15 ... | reverse complement strand
GCTGCCAGTTCTGCGCCATGGCCTGCCCCTACGGCGTGCGCTACCTCAACGAGGAAGAGCGCGTGGTGGAGAAGTGCACCATGTGCGAGCAGAAAACCTCCCAGGGTGAGCTGCCCCAGTGCGTGGCCCAGTGCGGCGCCCGTGCCCGCTTCTTCGGCGATTTGGAGGCCGGCTACGACAGTTTCGTGGCCCCCGGCCGTGTGTTGGAGTACGATGCCACCTACGACGATGTGCACAATGCCCGCGTGAAGATGGTGGAGTGCGTGCGTCCCTTCAGCGACGGCGAGGTGCATCGTCTGCAGGACGTGGGCAACAAGCCTTCCTGCGCCTACATCCTGCGCGAAATGACCTGGCAAGGCTAGTTCGCCCGCGCAAGTCAAGGCCCTCTCTTCCGAGCGCCCGACCCCATCCCAGGGGCCGGGCGCTCGCCTTGTTAGGGCAAGTTTCGGGATTCCGGGCACTGGAAGGAGCGAGCCTTCGGACGGGGGACGCTGTGACCCATGACCGGGGACGGGGATAACGTCATGCCTTCCGCCATCGTAGGGCAGAGATTCTGTCTCTGCCTAAGCGTTTCTGGGGGATGGGCCGGTTGGGCGGGGCTGCGCTCGACGCTCCGTACGAGGGGAACTAACTCGCCCTGCGGGCGAGTGGATTTCCTCTCTACTCCGCTTAGCCGGACCTCGCTCCGCCCCGCCCAACCGGCCCAGCCACAATACGTTGGGGGAAGGGGAGGGCTTAGACAAAAGAAGAGCCCGGCGCTTGAGGGGGGGGGATGCGCCGGGCTAAGAGGAGGGTCGCAACCTCTGGGGTTGCGTACTGCTTGAAAGCAGTTCGTTGCGTTTGAGGGGGGATTCGCAACGACAAGCATATATTACAGAAAGGATTATTCTTCAGAAATAGGTATTGACAAACTGGAAAGGAACGGCATGTTATGGCGGGTAAACGGTATTTCCCCAGCCTAAACGGCCTGTTAGCCTCAGTTAACGGTCTTCAGGTTTTCCTAAGATTTTCCCGTGAATTGGAGCGGGATTTCGGAATAACGATTGCAACCGATGACCTGATTGATTCAACGTAACGCTGGGCTGCCCTTTGTGCCGTTGCCGCTCCGGCGTTGAGGGTCGCAGCTTAGCGCCCGCCAGCCGCGCTGGGTCCCGCAGAGCGCGCCAAGCGCCGCGCGCGGCCGTGCGCGTGACGGGTCGGTGGCGGCGGCGCCGGTTGCGCTATCATAAACGCACCAACCAAGGAGGGAATCATGCCCGACATCCAACTTCGCTTCCATCAAGATGTACTGGTGCTCTCGGCCCCGCCGGCCCGGGCCCTGCAGCGCATCGGCATCGCCGACGGGCGCGACCAGCAGCTGGCCTTGCTGCTAGAGCCGGAAACCGTGGAAGACGCCTACCAGCTGGAGGTGGCGGCCGGCCCGCAAGCGCTGTGTGCGCTCACCCAGGCCCTTTCGCCCATCCAACTGACCAAAGCGGGCATGGAGGGCGAAGGGGAGGCGCTGGCCAACCGCGCTCTTTCCATCGTGCGCAGCTTCAAGCCGCAGCATGTGATGGCCCCGGTTTCCCCGTGCGGGCTGCCGTTGGACCCGTGGAGCGCCGCGTCGCTGAAGGAAAACCGCAGCCAGTACGTGCGGGTGGTGAAGCTGCTGAAGCAGCAAGAATACGACGCCATTCTGCTGGATTCGTTTGAGAGCCTGGCCGATTTGAAGTGCGCCCTGATGGGGGTGCGCACCATTACCGATGCGCCGGTGATTGCCCTGGTGAAGGTGGGGGCCGATGGCATGCTGGCCGATGGCCGCAGCCGTTTGGCCGAGGCCTGCGAAGTGATGGCCGACCTCCAGGCCAGCGTGGCCGGGTTCGCTACCGAAGCCACGCCGGAGGAGGCGCTGGCGCTGGCCCGCGAGGCGCTGGAGGTGTGCGATCTTCCGCTGCTGGTGCAGTTGGACGTGCGCCAGCGCGACGGCGCCCAGATGAGGCCCACGGCGGAGAACCCCTACTACTGCCCCGACACCATGGTGGACGCGGCGCTTGCGCTGCAGGCGGCGGGGGTGCAGTTCCTGCGCGCCGGCGGCGATGCCACTCCGGCCTATACCGGGGCGCTGGTGGCTGCGGTGTCCAACATGTCCGTGGCACGGGCGGTGGCGGAAGGCGAAGTTGCGGCGGATGCCGCGGAAGGCGAGCCGCCGCTGGAGGCGCTGCTGACCGGCGCCGTTGTGGCGGGGCAGCCGACTGGCGGGGAAGACGAAGTTGAGCCGCCTTCCCGGCGAAGCACCGGTGCGCCGGATTGCCCGGCTGAGGGCGATGGCCGGGCTGGTGCACCAGCCGTTTCCGGTCAGCCTGCGGCGCAGGAAGACCTGCTGGAGCAGTTGATGGCGCAGGGGAAAGCGGCGGTGCAGGCGGCGCTGGGCAAGCGCACCGGCGCCTCGCCCGACATCGTGGTGGAGGACGATGACGCAACGCCCCAGGTGGAAGCCTTGTGCGGCGAATATGCCTGCCTGGTGGAGCCGCCCGCTGCACCAGCGGATCCCCAGTCGGCTTCGGCCGGAGAGCCGCTGGCCCCCGAGGCCTTCGTGGTGGCGGCCGTGGCCGATGGCGCCGCGCGCGGGGTGTCGCTGCAGCCTGCCGAGGACGTCGCGCCCGTTGAAGGGGCCACGTCCGCGGAGGACGCCGCCCCAAGCGAGGACGCCGATTCGCCATACCCCGAAGACGAGGCGGGCCGCTAACATGCCGAACGATCATTCCGGAACCAATTACCAGCGCAGTCCTTACTTCGGTGCGCTGCAATCTATTGTGGACGCGCTGTACGAGGTGGAGGACAGCAAGGAGGAGATCATCGCCGCCATGGTGCACCCGCCCGAGGTGCGTCGTCTTGACGTGGTGCTGGCGGCGGAAGCGGCCGACCTGCCCGATGACCTCCTGCGCATTGTGCGCTTGCTGCCTCCGGGCAACTACACCCGCGATCGGCTGTGCGTGCAGTTGAATTCCGCCATCGCCGGCCACGCGTGGGGCCAGGTGTACGGGACCGTGGCATGACCGGCCATTACGCGGTTTTTCCCGACAGCGATGAAGGGGAAGGGGGCGAAGGCGCCGAGCCTTGGAGCTTCGCTCGGCCCGAGAAGGCCCCTGGCGCGCCCCTGCGCACCACCCCGGCCCTGCAGGGCCTTATGGCCGAAGCCGAAGAGATGCTGCAGCAAACGCCGGGCCGCATTGCCCTGCAGCCGGCGCTTGCTGTGGGGTACGGCCGCTTCTTGCTGCAGTTTTGGGTGACCGACGGTGCAAACCGCTATGCGGTGAAATCCATTTCCCAGCTGGCCCGTCACGTGGCGGAGGGGGCCACCTACGCCTATGGCAAGAAGCTGGCGTTCGCCCACGGGCTGGCCGCCTTTGATGAGCGCAGCCAGGCGCTGCTGCGATGGTTGCTGGCCGCTTTGGAAGAGGGCGCTTCCCTGGAGGACCCCTTTGGGCAGTCCGGCGATGACGAAGCCGAGCTGCCGGGGCCTGCGGGCCGCCGGTGGCACGGCGGTGCGGATTTGTGGGGCGCGGGCTTCGGCGACGCCCGTGCCAGCGCCTTCGGCCAAAAGCGCTCGGCCGCCGCGCGCGGCCCCCAGCGCACCATGGCGCTTTCCCCGCAGCAGCTGGTGGAATTCCTGAAAACCCAAATTGGCGAATCGTTGCAGCTGAACTGCGAAGACTACTCCCGGTCCCGTTGCGGCGTGGTGGAGGTGCGCCGCGGCGCACCGGCTCAAGAACAGCTGCTGGAGGTGCGCGAAGTTGAAGGCGGCTTCGAGGTTTCGGCGCTGTGGGAATTCAGCGGCGTGGTGGCGCCGGGTGGCTGCGCCCTTCTGGTGGATGACGGGTTCTATGTCACGGATCCCGGCTTTGCTCCGGTGGGTCGGCTGCTGCATGCCCTGCAGGACGCCGGCGGCCAGCTGCGGGTTTCGCGCGAGGACGCGCCGCTGTTCGGCGCCACTTTTCTGCCCGCCCTGCAGCGCGAACTGGGGCTCAATCCCCCTGATGCCCTCCTGCGCTATCGGCCGCAACCGCTGCAGCTGCAGTTTTCCTTCGACGTGATAGACGGCGCCATTCAGGTGGATGCCCAGGCGCTTTACGGCCAGCGGGCCATCGCACTGGCCATCTCGCCGGCAAGCCTGCCCGGCGTCATGGAGCAGGCGCCCGACGGCCAGCCCATCGTGGTGGGCATCGCCGACGAGCCGCCGGCGCTTCGCCAGTGCAATTTCTATCGCCAGAAGGCGGCTGAGGCCCGGGCGCTGCAACTGCTGCTGGCCTACTTTCCCCCGACGGGCGTGCTGCCCCTGGCTGCCGATGGCCCGGCAGCGTCGCTGCTATTCGACGGGCTGGCGCAGTTTCGCCAGATGGGAGAGGTGTTCACCACGCCGGCGTTCAACCGGCTCATTCGGCCGCGCCCTCCCCGCGTGCAGCTGGGGCTCTCGCTGGCCGGCAACCTCATCGCGCTGGACATGGCCGCTGATGATGTGCCGCTGCCCGAGCTGTTTGCCCTCATGGACAGCTATCGGCGCCGCCGCAGCTTCCATCGCCTGAGCGACGGCACCTTCGCCAGCCTGCGCAATTTCGACGACCACGGGTTGTCCCGCCTGATGGCCGATATGGGCATAAGCGCCGAAGATGTGCGGGAGGGGCGGGTGGAACTGCCCACCTACCAGGCGTTCTATCTGGAAAGCCAGCTGGATGGCGTGTACCGCAGCGAGGCTTTTGCGAAATTCGTGCAGCAACTGCGCCAGCCGGACCCCGCGCAGTTGGCGCCGGTGCCCGCCGCGCTGGCCGAGGTGCTGCGGCCTTACCAAGTGGAGGGCTTCCGCTGGCTGCAAACGCTGCGGGCCATGGGCTTCGGCGGCATCCTGGCCGACGAGATGGGCCTGGGCAAAACCCTGCAGGTAATCGCCCTCCTATTAAGTATGTACAGCGAAGGGGAGGAATCTGCCCCCACCTCCAACCCCGCCGGCGAGCCTCCGGCCCCCAGCGGCGCCGCCCCAGCCGCCCCCGACGGTGCCGCCTCGGCCCCCACCGACAGCGCCGTGCCTGCCCCCGCCTGCGCCGCTGCGCCCGCCGCCCCGGCCGCCCCCGACGGTGCCGCCAATGCCACCCCCTGTCGCTCGCCCCTTCGTAGGGCAGAGATTCTATCTCTGCCTATCCAGCTGGATGGCGTCTGCGGCCCCGGCGCCCCCACCTTGGTGGTGTGCCCCGCCAGTCTGGTTTACAACTGGACGGCCGAGCTGGCCCGGTTCGCTCCGCAACTGCAGGTGGCGGCGGTGGCGGGCACCCCGGTCCAGCGGCAAGCGGCCCGCAACCAGCCGGGCGTGCAGGTGCTGGTAACCTCCTACGATTCCCTGCGCACCGACGCCAAAGCCTGGGAGGCTCTGCCGCTGCGGGCAGCCATCCTGGACGAGGCCCACTACATAAAGAACCACGCCACCAAAACCACGCGCGCGGTGAAGCGGCTGCAGGCCTCGTGGCGCCTGGCCCTTACCGGCACACCGGTGGAAAACCGCCCCGCCGAGCTGTGGAGCATCTTCGACTTTCTCATGCCCGGCTTCCTGGGCATCGCCATGCGCTTCCGCGAACGTTTCGAGGCCCCCATCATCGGCGGCGACGAAACGGCGGCCCAACGGTTGGCGGCGCTGGTGGGTCCCTTTGTGCTGCGGCGCCTGAAGCGCGACGTGCTGCCCGAACTGCCGCCGAAGCTGGAAACCACGTTGGAGGTGCCGCTGCAAGGGGAGCAGCGCAAGCTGTACTTCGCCGCCGAGCAAAGCCTGCGGGAGCGGCTTAATTTGCAGAAGAACACGGCAAAGGCGCGCCGCTACGGTTATCCGGTGAAGGGGTTGGACGGCGGCGAGTTCAAAACTGTGGAAGTGCTGGCGGAGCTGACGCGGCTGCGGCAGATTGCGCTCGACCCGGCGCTGGTGTTCGAGAACTACCGCGGGGTAGGGGCCAAGCGCGGGGCCATCCTGGAGCGCATCGGCGCCGCGATGGATGCTGGCCAGAAAACGCTGGTGTTTTCCCAGTTCACGTCATTTCTGGACTTGTTGGCCCAAGACCTGCGGGCCCAAGGGGTGCCCTTCTTCTCCATCACCGGTGCCACGCCCAAGCGGCAGCGGCTGCAACTGGTAGAGCAGTTCAACTGCGGCGATGTGCCGGTTTTCCTGGTGTCGTTGCGGGCCGGCGGCGTGGGGCTGAACCTCACCGGTGCCTCGCAGGTGATACACGCCGACCCTTGGTGGAACTCGTCGGCCCAGAGCCAGGCCTCCGATCGCGCCCATCGCTTCGGGCAGCAAGAGGTGGTGAGCGTGTGCAACGTGGTGGCCGCCGGCACCATCGAGGCGCGCATGATGCAATTGCAGGAGATGAAGGCCCAGCTAGCGGATTTGCTGGTGGGCGCCGCCAACGGCGAGGCCTTGGGCACCCTCACCCCCGAGCTGCTAGCCGACCTTCTGGACAACTGACGCCCCCCTGACACACCGACACGCCCGCCCGGGAGCCCCCATGGGGCTCTGGCGCCGCAATATGACGCTAACCCCGTCCCCGTTAGCTCGCGTCCCCCGTCAGCTCGGCCGCAGCCCCGTTCCCCGACTGCTCTGCGGTTCTCCTGTGCGCCCGTCCCGTTTCCCGTCAGCTTCCCAGCCCCCTGAATGCCTGGCTGCCCCCCCTTTTTTTTCGGCGGTGGTCCCCCCGGCTGTTCCGCAGCTGCCAGCATGCCTGGCTGTCCCTTTCTCTCCCCATCTCCTCGGAAAAAAGCGGGGTTTTGTCACGGGTCTTCGTTTTTGTGGCAAAACTGCCGATTATTCCGAGGAGCAGGGGCGCGCGGCCCTCGCCCGCAGGTTGTGCAGGGCATATGCGTGTGGCGCGGAAAGCCCCGCGCAATCAGATGCGGCCGCCGCCCGCGGGTTGTGCGGGGCGTATGCGGCCTTGGGCCGTAACGCGTGCGGGCGTGCGGCGCGTGTGGCCCCTAGCCGCGGCTTTCGGGTGGGGCGAGTCTTGCCCGAACCTCTTGCGGGAGCGATTCTGTCAACCCCTCTTCGGCAGAAAAATCTGTTGTTTTCGGCGCCGAAAAACACAATTTGTTCCCTTGCGTTCGATGGCGGGTGTTGTACTATATGTACGCGCGAAACGGAGCGGCCAACACAACATATTGTGTACAAATTGGCATATACTCTGTGGATAACCTGTGGGCGAAAACCGCAGATGTCCCGCTTGAACCAGCAAAACCCAGACGGGTAGAAATCGGTTGAAACGTTCGCACATGACCATATATGTTGGGGCGCGACGGAAGGTGAAAGTCGCGCCCTCTTTAACGTAGGGTGTTCTACAGGAAGGATCTGCGGGCAATGGTGGAACTTATCATCAAGAGGGACGGACGTACCACGGCTTTTCATCCGGAGAAGATTGCCGATGCTGTGGAAAAGGCGTTCTCCGCTTGCGCTGCCATGCAGGAGCGTTCGGTGGCCGAGGACATCGCCCATACCGTATGCGAGAAGCTGGAAGCCGGCGCCATCGAGGGCATTCCCACCGTTGAGGGCGTGCAAGACCTGGTAGAGGAAACCCTCATCGAGGCCGGTTTCGTGCAAACCGCCAAGGCCTATATCCTGTACCGCGCCGAGCGCAGCCGCGTGCGCGACGTGAACTCCCGTCTCATCAAAACCCTGAAGGACATTACCTTCTCGAAGGCGGCCGACTCCGACATGAAGCGCGAGAACGCCAACATCGACGCCGACACCGCTATGGGCACCATGCTGAAGTACGGCTCGGAATCCGCCAAGCAGTTCTACGAGATGTGCGTCATCGACCCGCGCTACGCCAAGGCCCACCGCGAGGGCGATATCCACATCCACGACATGGACTTCTACACCCTGACCACCACCTGCTGCCAGATCGAGCTGCGCAAGCTCTTCAAGGGCGGCTTCTCCACTGGCCACGGCGTGTTGCGCGAGCCCAACGACATCTCCAGCTACGCCGCCCTGGCTTGCATTGCCATCCAGTCGAACCAGAACGATCAGCACGGCGGCCAGTCCGTCTGCGACTTCGACTACGGCCTGGCCATGGGTGTGCGCAAGACCTTCCGCCGCCTGTTCAAGAAGCACATCGCCGAGGGCATCGACCTGTTGACCGACATCGCCGACGACCGCGACTTCGCCGAGAATACCCTCGCCCGCATCGAGAAGGAGACGGGCACCATCGCCTCGCTGGAGATGGATGCCGATTTCCGCGCCGCCGTGGTGGCCGCCCTCGTTGAGGCCGGTGCCGATGAGGCCACGGCCGACCGCATCGTGGCTTACGCCGAGAAGAACGCCTCCCGCGACACCGACCGCCAGACCTTCCAGGCCATGGAGGCACTCGTGCACAACTTGAACACCATGCACTCCCGCGCCGGCGCGCAGACGCCCTTCAGCTCGGTGAACTACGGCATGGACACCTCCCCCGAGGGCCGCATGGTCATCAAGAATATGCTGCTGGCCACCGAGGAGGGCCTGGGCTCCGGCGAGACCCCCATCTTCCCCGTGCAGATCTTCCGTGTGAAGGAAGGCGTGAACTACAACCCCGAGGATCCGAACTACGACCTGTTCAAGCTGGCCATGCGCTGCTCTGCCAAGCGCCTGTTCCCCAACTTCAGCTTCCTGGACGCGCCGTTCAACGCCCAATACTACAAGGGTACCCCGGAAACCGAAATCGCCTATATGGGCTGCCGCACCCGCGTGATGGGCAACGTGTACGACCCCACCAAGGAAGTCACCCCCGGCCGTGGCAACCTGTCCTTCACCTCCATCAACCTGCCGCGCCTGGCCATTCGTTCCAAGGGCGACCTGGACCTGTTCTTCGACCTGCTGGATTCCAAGTTGGCGCTGGTCACCGGCCAGCTGGACGAGCGCTTTGAGATTCAGGCTCGCAAAAAGGTGTACAACGCGCCGTTCCTCATGGGGCAGGGCGTGTGGATTGGCTCTGAGAACCTGAAGAACACCGACGAGCAGCGCGAGGTGCTGAAGAACGGCACCCTCACCACCGGCTTCATCGGCCTGGCGGAGTGCCTGGTGGCCCTTACCGGCAAGCATCATGGCGAAAGCGCCGAAGCGCAGCGGCTGGGCCTGGAGATTGTGGGCCATATGCGCAGCTACTGCGACCGCATCTCCCGCGAGCGCGGCATGAACTACACCCTTATTGCCACTCCGGCCGAGGGGCTGTCCGGCCGCTTCGTACGCATGGACCGCGCCCGCTACGGCTCCATCTCCGGCGTGACCGACCGCGACTACTACACTAATGGCTTCCACGTGCCGGTGTACTACAACATCTCCGCCTTCGACAAGGTGGCTACCGAGGCGCCCTACCATGCCCTCACCAACGGCGGCCACATCTCCTACATCGAGCTGGACGGCGACCCCACCGAGAACCTGGAGGCCTTCGAGGCGGTCATCCGTTACATGAAGGACTGCGGCATGGGTTACGGCAGCGTGAATCACCCGGTGGACCGCGACCCGGTATGTGGCTACAACGGCATCATCGAGGACGTGTGCCCCAAGTGCGGCCGCTCTGAAGATGCCCACAACCAGCCCTTCGAGCGCATCCGCCGCATCACTGGTTACCTAGTGGGCACGCTGGACCGCTTCAACGATGCCAAGCGCGCCGAAGAGCACGACCGCGTGAAACACGACGTGGTGGTCACCGAGGAGTAGTCGCCCGCTGAAAAAAAGGGGGCGTCAGGCGAGTGGCGCTGGGCCCCCGCAAATCCAACCACGTCAGACACGGGAAAGGCCGCCGCGGGCGGCCTTTCTTTATGCGGAAGGGGCGGCAATCTGGCCAAAAACCGCGCTTCTGTCAGAGATTCGCGAATGAAAGGCGGCAAGGAAGAGCGGTTTTTGGCCAGATTCTTCGGGGTTACGAAAAGCGAAGGGCAACTTTGACGTTTCGCGGATTTTAGGAGCCGATTTGGTGGGGGAAGCTTGCAGGGCTTTACAATGGCGAAGTTGTTATTGCGTGCCTGTCGCAGGGCCGCCATAGGCGGCTGCGACGGCAGGCGTTTGAGCCCGATAGGAAACCTGGTTTTGCCATGACCGAAGATCAGCTTCAGATGACCGTGCGCGTGTTCGGCACGGCGCAAGACTCCATAGTGGACGGCCCCGGGTTGCGCTATGCCCTGTTCGTGCAGGGGTGCTCGCATCATTGTGAGGGCTGCCACAACGCCAAAAGCTGGCCGGCCGAAGGGGGCACCCTCATGACACTGGGGCAAATTCTGGAGCAGGTTCACGGAAACGGGCTGGTGCGCTCGGTCACCCTTTCCGGGGGCGAGCCTTTCGAGCAGCCGGAACCCTTGGCGGTGCTGGCGGCTCAGCTGAAGGGGGAGGGTTACAACCTGTGGTCCTACTCCGGTTACACCTACGAGCAGCTGCAGGCTATGGCGGCGGAGCGGCCGGCGGTGGGGGAGCTGCTGGCGCAGCTGGATGTGTTGGTGGACGGCCCCTTCCGCAAGGATTTGAAGTCGCTGGGGCTTTTGTACCGCGGTTCGGCGAATCAGCGGCTGGTGGATATGCCCGCCACCCTGGCGGCCGGCGAAGTGGTGGTTTGGCAGCCCCCCGCCTTCGAGGTGCAGCAACCCTTGGAGTGGTAGGGCGTGGTAGGGCGTGTCGGGGGGACGTTCGCTTTTGGCACATGCGTGTGCCAAAAGCGAACGTCCCCCCGACACGCCACCCCCGTCTTCGTATATGCTACTTTTGAGCCATGGCTTCGGGGTTCTCGTTGGCGCCCAGGTCTTCGGGCACCGTTTCTTCTTCAAATTGGGTCTGCGCTTCTTGCTGAGCCTGGCTGGGAGTGAACCAGTCGCCGCTGACGGCGAAGGCAACGCACAGGGCCACGATGGCCGCCAGCGCCACAGCCGCCCAGATGAGGCCCGGGTGCTTGCGGGTGGAGCCTTCGGGGCCGCTGCGGTCTACCTCGAACTCCTGCATGGCGGGAAACTCCGGATCGGAGGCGGAGGATTCCAGCACGTCGGGCTCTTCGGCGGCCAAAGGGTCGCGCTTTGCGAACGCCTCCCGCTCGCGATGTTCGTTGCGATAAGTTTCCTCGGTCTTGCTCATGGCCTCTCCTCATGTCAGGGGGACGCTCACTTTTGTCATCCTCTATCTTTTTGCCCAAGCACCAACTGCGGTTGAGCCCCAGGCAGACATGGAACGTCCGCTCTACGACTGCGTGCGAAGCGGCTGGCAGGGGACGACGGGGGTGGCGCCATGCTGGGGCACTGAGCACCCCAGCATGGCGCCACCCCCGTCCCCCTTCCATCATGGGGCGAGCGCGGTGAAGAAGCGGCGCTATGCGGGGAATGTATCCAAGGCGGAAGAGGTTTGCTGCGCTTCGGAAAACGTCGGTGCCGGCCAGGGTGGTTCAGAGGGCCATTATTGACACCGAATTGTTGATTGAGCGTGGTTATTCTGCCATAATCCAAATACCTATGTACCAAGGTCAGGTGCCGCTTTTTCCAGGGCAACTGCGCAGGGCGCTCGCTATTGCCGCAAACCTGTCGGTCACATGCGTTTGTTCGTCAAGAAACGGGGTTAGAAATGAAAGACGGTCGGATGACGCAAAGAGAGGCAAGAGCCTCCTGGGGCTCAAGTGAGCAGGGGGGGGGTAGTCCTAACTGCCGCGTTGTAACGCGCGGGCGGATGCTCAAGCGCGCCATGGCGACGTTCTTGGCGCTGGTGCTGGTGCTGGGGCTGTCGCCCTTTGGTGCGCCGGCGCTGGCGGAAATGCCGCTGGGGACGGCGGTGTTCGCCGGGCTCGACGATGCCGGCGTGACCGGCGGTGCCGAAGCGAACCAGCCGCAAGAGGGCGCGCCCAGCGATGCAGACGAATCGCAGCCGATCGATGGCGCTGCCGATGGCGAAGAGGACAACGGGTCCGGCGAAGATGCGGTGCCGAGCGGCGATGGCGTCGCAGATGACGGCGCCGTCTCCTCGGGCCAGGAGGACACCCCGGCCGAGGGCGACGACGAACCCGATACCGCTGAAGCTGCTCCTGCCCCCGCCGCCCAGCCCGCAGTCCTGGCCGACGAACCCGATGCTTCCGACGAAGAACCCGCCGCAGAAGCCGCGCCCCAACCCCGCGCGGGTGTGAATGTGATCAACCCCGATGCGCGGGATGCGGCGGTCTTTGCGCCCGACACCATTGGCAAATCAGTTACTAATCCCAGCACCGGGGTAACGCAAAGCGGTTTTGTGGGGATGGTGGGCTCGTTGCAGATTAACGTGACGGGCAATACGAACGTCCGGGGCAAGTACGACACCCTGAACGGCCAGGCCGTGCATTCGTCTCGCGTAGGGGACGAGTCGGCTTTGGTGGGCTATAGCCTGGAACCGCTGAACGGCAGGAATATCGGAGGTGATGCTGCGACCAACACCAATTCCAGTTCGGCGGAGCTGGTGGCCGATGAGGGGATTGCCGTTCGCAACATCCAGGCGGCGTATCTGGTGGTGGCGGCTACGCAAAACTACGCATCTACCGGCGGGAACACCGCGCTGGGGCATACGCCCCTCAGCCACTACGGTTTCTGCTTCATGGGACCGAAAGGCGAAATAAACCGATACTTCCCCGAGGTGATATACCATGACAGCGAGAAGAACCGGGCGGCCTGTTTCTTCGATGTGACCGACTTTGTGAAGAGTCAGGGTTATGGCTGGTATTCTGCCATCAATATCCCTTCGGGGACCCGTGATGGCGCTGCCGCCGCAGGCGGGGACTACTTCGCTTCCTGGAAGCTGATTGTGGTGGAGGAAAACGAAGATCTGCGCCCCCGCATGTTGCGCTTGCTGCTGGGCGGCACAAGCCTTACGAGCGGTCGTGCTGCCACGGTGAACATTGATGGCGTCGGCCTGAGCGTAGCCAAAGAGCCCACCGGTGAGATTATGGCTGCTATGGACGGTAGCGATATCGGCAGCAGTGCTCAGTCGTTCCAATATGCCGTTAACGGTTCGGGATCTTTTACCAAGGTTGAGAACCCCGATAAACAGCGCACCCAAAGATATTTTTCCAATTTGAGCATCGACAATAAAGACCGTCTGGTAGAAACCTCGTTTGATCCGAGAGCCCGCCTGGCAAATTCAGGAGGCATCGAAACCGCCTTCCCGGGCGGCAAGAAAATCCACAATACCGACTTGTTCGTGGCCGATATTGTTCCTGAATCCAGCAAACCCACGAACAAGGTGATGACACTGGCCGGAGGGGAAACGAGCGTAACCGCACGGGTGTCTTCTACTGATGAGCCGGCCATCCTCACGGCTGTGGGCATGGCGGTGGATATTGTGACCCCGGTGTTGGAAACCAAGATGTCCGTTGCCAACCTCACTCAGCATTACTCCACTTCCGATGAGGGATACAACCCCCGCGTCAACTATGCCAACGAAGGCGACACTTTGCGCGTTACCACGGTGAGCGAGAATGTAACCAATGACAACCGCTACATCGGGCTGGAGAGCCCGGTGTTCACGGTGACTATCGATTCGCTCAAGACCCTCAATCGCGAATCTATCACTGCATATTTTTCGTCAGCCGAATCCAGTAACGGCAAGGATCCCCTGGTGAATAAGAAATTCGAGCTGGACGTGTTGCGGGTGGACAAAAACGAAGACGGCAGCTTTACCATTGAGGTGGCCACGAACGACACCACCAACGTGATTACCACCCAGGGCTTCTTCGAGATTACCTGCACCGGCGAGGCGAAGGCCAGCACCAGCTACAAGGAATACGTGAACCGCGCTTCGGTGCGGGGCAAATTCGTTGACGAAAGCGCTACCCATCACGACTTCGAGATGACCAACTTGGGCGTTGCCACGGTGAAGAGCTCTTCCGACAAGCCTTCGTATCCTTTGACGGTTACGGCGGTGGGGCCGGGCAAGGTGGCTGGCACGGCGAAGTATTACAGCGGTGACGCCGCCAAGATTTCTTGGGAAGCGGACGGCGACGCGCAAGTGGTGGCGGTGTTCGAGGACTCCTCGGTGCGCGACGATTTGGTGGCTCAGTCCGCCCCGGCGGGCCGCAGCCTGCCGGCGGCCCGCACCGCCCGCGCGCTGGCGCCACGGGCCGACCTTGCCAACAGCGCCACCGTCACCATGGGCAGCAAGCCCAAAGAGGTGATTGTGGTGTTCAAGGCCAAGCCCGCCGATGACGATCCCTCCAACACCCCCGGCAGCGACGACACCCAGGACGACACCTTCTCGGTGAACGCCATCGCCGACAGTGGAGTGGAGGGCATGACCGACAGCGGCACGGTGACCGCCGGCAGCAATTATTCCGTGGGTTGGTCGGTGAAGCCCGGCTACCGCATCACCTCCATCGAGGTGGACGGCGTGGCGGTGCCCTTCGACGAGAGCACCAACTCCATCGACTTCAGCAAAATCGGCGCCAACCACACAGTGAAGGTGCTCACCCAGCGGGTGGCCACCGACGGCTCGGACGGCACCTGGATGGTGAGCACCACCATCAGCGGCCCCGGCACCATTTCCCCTACCACTGTGGTGAAGGCCGGCAGCAGCTATAAAGTGTCGTGGGCGCCGCAGGCCGACTCCACCGACGCGGTACTGTCGCTGGTGAAGGTGGACGGCAAGGTGGTGTACGACGAGTACCTGAACAACCCCAAGACCGACACCGACAACGCCAATAACGCCGGTATGACCGAAATCGACTTCAACAACATCACCGGCAACCACTCCGTTGAGGTGGTGTACCGCGGCACGGCGGCAGATAACACTTACTCGCAGGATTACGTGGTGGACACCAAAATAAGCGGCGGCCTGGGGGAGATTTCCCCGTCGGTTACGGTGCCGGAAAGCTCCACCAGCGACGTGACCATCACCGTTACCCCCAAGGATGGCAGCACCGTGGAAGCGCTGTACCTGCAGCGTGGCTCGGTGAAGCAGCTGCTGGAGAACGGCAAAGACGGTGTGGTGATCACCACCGACGCCGACGGCAAGGTGACGGTAACGCTGCCGCGCGGCCTGATCGACTCCGATTACACGGTGGAGGCGGTGTTCACGTCGCCCGGCAGCTCGAGCGGCCCCGGCACCAACCCCAGCACCAGCTACACCATCACCACCGCCATCGCCGGTGGCTCGGGCGGCAAGATCACCGCTACTCAAATCGGCATCGGGGCGGGGGAGAGCCGCACCATCACCTGGCAGTCCGACTCCGACCGCCATGTGACGGCGGTGATGGTGGACGGCAAGATGCGCGACGACCTGCTGACCGCCGGTAAGGTGGACTTCTCCAACATCCGCGGCGACCACAGCGTGGTGGTGTATGTGTCCGAGAAGGAAAGCAACTCTGGCCCCGGCACCAACCCCGGCGACAAGCCGGTGAACCCCGACAACCCCAACGGCCACGACCCCACGGTGCCCGACCCCACCAACCCCGAGAAGCCCGGCACGCCCGGCAATCCGGGTGGCATTCCGGGCGAGAAGGGCGACGAGAAATACCTGTACGTGAACGTGGTGACGGTGGGCCCGGGCGATGCGTCGCCGTCGGTTTCGGTGCGCCAGGGCGGCTTTGCCGAGGTGTCCTGGACGGCCGCGAAGGGCCACCGGGTGAAGTCGGTGACGGTGGACGGCATCGAGCGGCTGGACCTCATGCGCGATTTGGCTAAGGGCGCGCTGTCGTTCGAGAAGATGCAGCGGGACCACAACGTGGTGATTGTCTTCGAGGAAGACCCCGACCACGTGCCCGATCCGGACGACCCGAACGACTCCGACCCGCGACCGGTGATCGACCCCGAGCAGCCGGACAGCTATTCGCTGATCACTACCGAGATTCTGGGCGGCGCCGGCACCATCACCGGCAACAGCTATAACCAGCCCGGCAGCAACCGCGTAATAACCTGGGCCCCGGCCGAGGGCTACTACGTGAAGGCGGTGTACGTGGACGGTAAGGAAGTGCCCCTCACCGAGGGCATGACCAGCTATGAGTTCACGGCGCTGGAGGGCGGCAAGCACCATTCGGTTGAGGTTCGCATGGCGCCCCTGGTGCCTGACCCCGAGGAAGAGCCCAAAAAGCCGGAAGTGGTCATCGACAAGCCCATCGACATCCCGCCGATGCCCGGCGGCAAGGTGACTCCGGAGGACATTCTGGACATCGTGAAGAAAGAGCTGGGCGACGAGCTGCCAAAGGGCACCCCCGAGGTGACCATCACCAAGGATGGCAAGACGGTTGACGAGATTGACCAGTCGGTGCCGGGCACCTACATCATTGAGCTGGTGTACACCGACGAAGACGGCAACCAAAAGGTGGTGCGCCTCACCTATGTGGTGAAAGGTGAGGCTGGCGAGAAGGGCGAAGCGGTCGGTCCTGGGCGGCTTCTGCCCCGCACCGGCGACGACCTGGGCGGTGTTGCCTGGGGGATGGGCGCAGCCGCGGTGGCTGCGGCAGCCATTGCCTTTGTTGCCCGTCGCAAGATAGGCCGCCTGTAGCGCAGCACCGCCTGAGGCGCGCCTTTGAGCGCAATTGCAAAGCGCCGACCGCACTCCGCGGCCGGCGCTTTGTTTTGGGGAGGGCTGACGGGGGACGTTCACTTTTGTCACCTGGTGACAAAAGTGAACGTCCCCCTGACACACGCGTAAACTTCGCCGTCCGTGGGCGTTCGGGTAAAAAATGCCTCTATAATGGGGTTATGGAACAAGACCTCAGCATATTCGAGAAGTTCGTGCGCTCCGACTGGGCCGGCACCGTGGTGGGCGTTGTCGCCATCGTGTTCCTAACGCTGGTGGTGTCGCGCATTGCCACCACCGCCATTCGCCGGTTGCTGAAGAAGACCACGCTGCTCCCCGCCAGCTCCATTTTCGTGAACCTGGTGCGGGCTCTGGTGTGGATCATCGGCATCAGTTGCGTGCTTTCCATCTGCTTCAACGTGAACGTAAGCGCCATCATCACCGCGCTGGGCGTTGGTGGCATTGCGGTTTCGCTGGGCATGCAGGACACCATCTCCAACCTCATCGGCGGTTTTCAGGTAAGCGTGGCCCGCATCGTGAAGCCGGGGGACAACATCCAGGTGGGCACGCTGAGCGGCATCAAGGGGCGCGTGACCGATGTCACCCTGCGCTACACCCATATGGTGAACGGCGACGGCGACCGCATTGTCATTCCCAACTCCATGCTGAACTCGAACGCCATCGTGCACCTTGACCCTATTTGCGAAGTGAACGTGCCGGTGGTAGTTACCTATAACGAAGAGCGGCTCACCTGGGTGGCTCATCACATGGAGGATGCCGCCGCCAAGGCGGTGGCACGGGTGTCGAAGCTGAAAAAGGGGCCGCAGGTGCAGTTTTCTTCCGTCAACGAGCACGGATTCGCGGGGGTGCTGTTCTTCACCATCTCCGATCCGGCCCGCATTGACGATGCGGCCGATGCCGCCATTCGCGCCATTGCCCCTTACGTGCATGCGCATCCGGTGGAGCAGATGATGGACGTCATGGAAAGTCTGCAGGTGCAGGCCCATAACGCGCCCGTGCCCCAGGTGCTGAAGGCGGTGGATCACGAGCTGGCCTCCGATGCCCTGCTGGAAGGGACGGGCGCCATGGAGCCGGTGGTGCCGACGAATGCGGCGGAAAAGGCGTCTGTCGCGCAGCAGCCAGCGGGGGCCAGGAATGCTTCTGCACAGGAAACAGGGCCAGACGCTGGCGAAGGGGAGGATTCGACACCGGCCAAGAAGCCCCACCACCGACGCCTTCGCCGGTTGTTCGAGAAAGAGCAGTAGCGGGGTCTCCGGGTGACGTTGAGCTTGTAGTTCTGGCCAAAAAGTGCGCATGTGTCAGGCGCTCCAATGTAGCGAGGGCGGAAAAATGCCTCCGCGAGCCGTGAGCAGCTTTAAATGCCAAAGATACAATCGAAAAAGAACAAATTTGGCACGGTAGCATCCGCAATTGGTCTGACAGTGATGCGGTTTTGGCCAGATTGCAGTCGTTGCCGCTACAGGCAGAACAAAAACGGCTGGCACAGGCTGGGGGCGCACAGCAAGCAGCAGCACAGGGTGGTGGGGTCGATGCCTGTCATGGAGAAGCCGCGGCTTTCCCCTTGTTGCTGGTAGGCCTGCCCGCCGCGGGCGAAGGTACGCTCGGCGGCCAGATAGTCGCTGTTTTGCGGATCCATCTTGCGGGCGCGGCGGATGCGCTCAAGGGCGGCCGCTTGGTTGCCGGCTCCGTGATTGGCGATGGCGCTGAGATAGTACCAGCGGGCCGTGTGCTCTTTGGCAGGAATGTTGTCCAGAATGCTGACGGCCGCCCGATAGTTGCGGTTGTTGATGTAGGAGATGGCCGAGCGCACTTCGGCCGAGTCCGCCGCCGAAACCTCCGGGTGGATGACGCCGGTAACCGGCGCGCCGCCGAAGATATCGTCCCAGCTCACGTACACGTACTGGGGGCCGCTGCCGTAGGGGTTGCCGTAAGGGTTGCGAGGGCCCGCCCCCGGCGCCCCCCCGTAGGGGTTTCCGCCGAAGGGGCTGCCGTAGCCGGAGGTGTAAGGGGCGCCGTAGCCGCGCCGCCGCGCCTCTTCCCGGGCGTACTTCTCAGGGTTGGTGATGCGGTCGTAAGCCTCGTTCACCTTGTTCATGCGCTCGGCGGCGGAAGGGTCGTCGGGATTGAGGTCGGGATGGTTCTCGCGCGCTTTACGGCGATAGGCCTTCTTGATCTCTTCCTCGCTGGCGTTCTTGCTCACGCCGAGTATTTCGTACGGGTCTTCAGTCACGGGCTTCCGGGCTCTCTTTCGGGGCGTAGAGCTTGTTGAACTGCTGCCAAACCCCCGAGTACAGCACGCTGCGCATCAGGTGAGCGTCTTGCACCAACGGCAGCCGCTCGAAAACGCGGGCCGCCTGGCCGGCGATTCCCGCCAGCAGCGTCTGCATCTCGCAGGGTTGGAATTCTGCATATACTAACGGATTGTAATTGCCGGAAGCGCGGTCGTCCTCGTAGTCCACCGCTGCATCCATAAGGTAAACAAACCGTCCCAAGTGGTAGCCCAGCTGTTGCATGTCGCTTTCCCAGAACCCCTGGTTCGCGGCGAACAGCTGCCCCAGCAGAAGGCCGAACTCGTGGGCGGCGGCGTCGGGCGGGGTGGCGGCGCCGGCGCCTTCCAGCTGGGTTATGCGGGCCATGGCCTGTTCGATGGCGGCGCACTGGGCGGGAATGGCCTGCTGCGCCTTGCGGTAGGCGCCCTTTAGCACAGCGGCGCTGGTGCGGGCTTTTAGGCTTTGGTCGTCGCGCCAGTCGTCCAGGCACTTGTGGTAGGCCAGCGCCACGGTGAGGTGGGCGGCGTAGGTGGTGCAGCAGTTGCGGGTGAAGCTGCGGCCGCCGCCTGGGTGCATGATGCAGTGGTTGGGGCCGCTTTCTTCGGCCGGCTCTTGCAGCGAGCTGGCCAGCAGGACGTAGAAGGTGAGGTCGTAGGTGAGGCACAGCCGACTGGCTTGGCCGTAGCGCTGCTTCAGTTCTTGGCACAGGCCGCAGTAAACCGCCTGGTAGCGGGCTTTCTCTTCCTCCGACAAGGTGGACAGGTTGGCAATCACGTAGCCGAACACGGGCGCACCTTACGACTTGATCTTGGTTTTGGCGCCGCATTTGGGGCAGGTAACCTGCAGGGTGCCTTTGTCTTTCGGTACCGACAGCGACTGGCCACACTGGGCGCATTTGAAGTACTTGGTGGTTTTGCGGTTCTTGATACGGGCGCTCAGGCGGCGCATCTTCGCTTGGGGGCTGCGGATGAACGCTTGGAAACGGGCATTTTCCAGCGCGCGGGAGGCGATGTTTTTCGAGTACATGCGGAAGCATGCGTAAATGAGAAAGGCCAGGCTGAGCCACGAGAAAACGGGCAGCCCCGTGAGCGGGCCTATCAGGAAATCCACCAGCATGCACACGATGCCGGCGCCGATGGACCACTGGGCCAGGGCGTCCACGCCGTTGCGGCCCATCATGAAAGCGGCCATTTTCTGGCCCAAGTTGTTTAGGAAGTTGCCCATGGGAGGCGGTGCCTTTCGTTGTGGGTGCCGGCGCGTGCCGGCGGCAGGTTTCGCCTTTAATTGTAGCCGCAATGCTGTGGGGGCTTTATCTTCCACGAACACTCCACGGTTTTGCAGGGGTGAACTGTTACCATGGCTAGCACGTTTTTTGAGGAGGTGGGCGCCGGTGTGCTTGAAGTTGCATGTGCTGGCCAGCGGCAGCAAGGGCAATGCCGCCATTGTGGAGAATGCTGCCACGGGGGAGGGGCTGCTGATCGACTGCGGCCTGTGCAAGCGCGACTTTCTGGCCCGCGCCGCCGAAGCCGGCTTCGATGTGCGGCGGCTGCGGGGCGTGCTTGTTACCCACGCCCATTCCGACCACACCAAGTGCCTGGGGGTGGTGCTGCGGAGCCTAGCGAAGGAAGGAGTGCGGGTGCCGCTGTACGCTCATCCGGAAACGGTGCGGGAGAGCGGCCCTTTGCAGCAGGTGCGCGATGACGGCCTGGCTGAGCTGCGGCCCTTGGCGGCGGGGGATGTGTTGGGGCTGGCGGGGATGCAGGTGCACCCCTTCGCCACCAGCCACGACGCGGCGGTTTCCTTCGGTTTTCGGGTGGAATGCGAAGGGGAGGCGCTGGGGTACCTCACCGATAGCGGCTGCGTGTCGGCGGCGGCCCACGAGGCGCTTTCGGGGGTGCGGCTGCTGGCGCTGGAGTCGAACCACTGCCCGTCGATGCTGAAAACATGCGGCTATCCCTATTACCTGCAGCAGCGCATTGCCTCCGATGAGGGGCACCTTTCCAACAGTCAGGCGGCCGATGAGCTTGCGGCGCTGCTGCATCCGGGGCTTGAGGCGGTGGTGGCCATGCATGTTTCCCAAGAGAGCAACACCTACGTCATTCCGCGCCGCACGCTGGGGCAGGTGCTGGCGGATGCCGGCCATTCGGCCCAGCTCTCCGTGGCCCTGCAGCAGCAACTGGTTTCGCTGTAACGGCGTCGGTGCAACCGAAAGGCTCTCCGCGCCGTGGTGGCGTATGATTTTAAAAATGCTGAAAAAAATTCAGCATTTTGATTGACTGCTGAATTTTTTGATGTATATTTAGCCTTAGCAAGAGGTATTTGACCGTCGCGGCAGCTGCTGGCAGGTGCGCTGGCAACGGTTTTGGCCGCGACAGCAAAGGTTGTTCGGGCGTGCGGCAGCGGAAGGGGGGTGGCTATGGCGCGGCTCATGGTGCGGCTGGACCCGCAAACGCAGCAGGCGATGGATTCGCTGCGGGAGGAGATGGGGCGACAGGCGGGCAAGAAAATGCCCTTCGGCAGCGTGCTGGATCATGTGACGGAAGCGCTTGCGGCCGACCTGCCCTCCATCGATTGGAAGGCAGTGGAGGAATCCGCCACGGCCGCCCAAGCCACAGCGGGCGGCACGCGGCAGACCACCTTCATCGTTTCCCGCCAAACGGAAGCGGCGGTGGCCAGTGCGAAAGCGGCCATGGGGGCGGCTCTTCGCAAACAGAATCCGCTGCTGCCCCTGGTGATGCGCCTGCTGTTTGCCGCTTATGGGCTGAAGGAGCAGGGGGCGCTGCCGCTGCAAGCGCAGGAAGCGCCACTGGATGCAGCCCAGGCGCAGCGGCTGATGGCGGTGGCGCGGGCAAACGCGCTGGGCTTCGAGGCGCCGGCGGTTCTGGGGGGCGCCGATGTGTACCTGGCCTCCAACGGCTGGGTGGATTCGACGCTTTGCACCCCCGACGAACCGCTGTTCGCGAACGACCCCGCCATGGCCTTCCCGGCGTTCGACCGCCGCGACGGCGCTGGCTTCTACAACTGCTTTTGGCCCGAACTGTGGGCGCCGGTGCGCCAGGCGCTGGCGGATGGGCCGCGCAGGGGGCTGAACTACGGCTATCCGGCGCGGCGCGACAACCTGCCCCGAGGGTTTTGCCTGGCCCCGTTCGCGCCGGTATTCGGCGGCGTGGCGGCGGGGGACAGCCTTGCCGGAGTTCTGCCGGCGGGCGAAGAAAGCCCCGAGCAGTGGCTGGCCCAGCGACGGTGGTTGGTGGAGGTGTCGCCCGTGTTGGTGCGCGAATATCAGCGCCGTTACCGCTGTTTGGCCAACTACCTGCCCCTGCCCGCTGCGCTGGGGGACTTCAAGGGGAAGAGCGCTCAGGTGAGGGGCTTTCCCGATGTGTTCTTGGAAGCGGTGCGCCTGGGGTACGTGGCCGCAGGCGCCGTGGACGGCCCGCTGCGGCAGCAGCTGGAAGAGTGCCGCAGCTACTTCGCCCGGTTCGGCGAAGGGGAGGCTGGTTGGCAGGCGTTTGCCCGGCAGAACTACCTTCTGGGCAGTTTTGTGGACGAGGCCTACGGGGTGGTGCCCTTGTTCCCGCGGCCCCAGGGGCTTGCGCCGGCGCCGGCGCAAGCGGCGATGCCCCGCGATGGCGCTGAAACGTTGCAGCTGGTGAACACGGCGCTGCTGCTGATGGGCCGTCGGGCGCGCGTGCTGGCGGAAGCGGCCGGCAGCCCCGCCTTCATGGATTACCTGGCATCGACCGATATCGATTGGACGGAAGCTGGCGAATAGTCGCGGCGTCCGGCAAACATTTTACGAGCCCCGCGAGAAACGGCAAGGAGGACCGACTATGGCCTGCATCTATGCGATGAGCGATATCCATGGCGAAATCGACGCCTTCCTGAAGGCGCTCGAAGCGGTGGACCTGGCGCAGCCCGAGGCCCGGCTGCTGCTTCTGGGCGACTTCATCGACCATCAGTTCCAGAAGCCGGAGATATATTATTTGGTGATGGACCTCCAGCGCCGTTATCCGGGCCAGGTGATTTGCCTTTTGGGCAACGTGGACGAGTTCTACGCCCAGGCGCTGCGCATCCAAGGGGCGACGGCCCAAGACGAAGGGGCGCGCCGCATTTTCCAGTGGATTTCCGCGCTTCCCCGTTTTTACGAAACCGAGCGGCAGATTTTCGTGCACGCCGGCATCGATGAAGAAGCGGGCGACTTGTGGCGCTACGGCACCGAGGAGAGCATCTTCACCGGGAAATTCCCTCCTACGCAGGGCGCTTTCGAGAAGGACATCATCGCGGGCCATGTGGGCACCGCCAGTGAGTATTTGGCGAACGACCCGACGTTTCACCAGGTGTTCTGGGATGGCGAAAGCCACTATTTCCTGGACGGCTCCAGCGAGCTTTCCCATGTGGTGCCGGTGCTGAAGTTCGACGAGGAACGCGGCGCCTACAGCACCTTCAGCTGGAGCGAGGCCGAAGGCCGCTTCTTTGAGCAGCTGGTGGAGCCCTTCCGCACCTAGCGCGGCGGCGGGCGTCGGTCCCCACCCCCATTTTCATCAGCAGGACCATTCCCCTTGGAGACAAGGGGCAGGCCGTTGCTGCCCGATTCGGCAGCGGGACCTGGGCAGAGACAGGAGGAAACAGCATGAGATATTTCACGGTGAACTTCACCACCGACGAGGGGCGTCGGTTTCCATGGGACCGCGTGAGCCATTTTCCGGCGAAGGTGCTGGATGGCCATACCTATGTTTCGCCTGATGAATCGTTTGGTTCCTATAACCGCGATGAACGCTGGCCCTTTCGGCTGCAGGTGGCCACCCGCCTGGGCGTGGTGGACGAGGCCGCGCTGAAGGAGACGCTGCTGGATTTGTGCGTCGAGTGGGACGTGCCGGGGCAGATAGAGTGCACGGGCATCCGGGAGGAGTCGTTTGCCAGCTGTTTCGGCACCTTCACGGGGGTGTCCACGCGGCGCGTTGCGGAGATTTCGCGGCTGCTGTGCGCCAAGGAGTATTTCGAGGTGCGGCAGGAGCCCGACTTTGTGGAAGAGGAGCGGCTGGAGGCGTCGTTGGGATTTGCCAGCGAGATGGAGTTGGCCCGGAAGGCCCGCTGTTCCAATGCGCTGTGCGAAGAGCTGCAGCGCATTGAGGAATCGCGCGGCGTGGCGGCCGGCGCGTTGGCTGGCAGCGAGGCGTTCTGCGGCGTGGCGGCGGCCCCGGCTGGCGGGCGTGGCGTTTGCGGAGCGCCTGCCTGCGCATCTGCGGAGACCGTTGCGGTTGGGGTAGGGGCGACCCGCGACGTGCCCGGAGGTGTGGCCGGCGCGTTTGCGCCGGCAGTGGCGCTGGGCGAAAGCGAAGGCGCGGCCCCCAGCCCGTTGTTCACGCCGGCGTTTTATCTGGTGGAAGCCGCGGGCCAGAGAGAGTCCCGGGCGGCGACGGACGTGCTGGTGCAGGCGCTGAACCGCTGCGGTCGGCTGCCCAGCACCACCGTGCTGTTCATGGATCTGGATCGCATGAGTTGGAACAGCTCGTCGCAGCGGTCGTTTCGTTGGTTTTGCGAATGCCTGAACGAGGGCTTCATGGAAACGCTGGCGGGCAACAGCTTGGTGGTGCGCTATGGCGCCTTCGACGGGCGGGACGGCTTCGAGCCCCGTTGCTACAAGGTGCTGACGCGGCTGCTGGAACTGGCGAAGGGGCGCGAAGACGGCGTGCAGCTGTTCGTGAGCATCCCGCCGGGCCGCGATGACCTGCGCCAACGCATCGCCAACCAACTGGAAGTGCCGCTGGTGGAACTGCGGCGCAACCCGCCGGCCACGCGCGGCGGCGCTTCTGCGGAGGCCGTATGGTCGCAGTTGGAGGCCCTGGCGCGCGAGAAGGGCCTGGCCCCCGACCGGCGGCTGCGCGAGACGTTGGAACAGCGCTGCGAGGACCGCTCTTTCGACGATGTGTCCCAGGTGTTCTGGGAGTGGCGCCGCGAAAAGCTGACGCGTCAGGGCTTTCTCGCCTACGAGCCGATCGCGCAGGACTTCCGGCGCCGCCAGCAGAGCAAAAAGGACGGCGCGCTGGAGCGGCTGGAGGCGCTGGTGGGGCTTGGGCCGGTGAAGCAGCAGGTGCGCGATTTGCTGGCCCGCGACGCCATGAACGCCGAGCTGTCCCGGCAGGGGCTGCCTTGCGTGGAGTTCAACCGCCACATGGTGTTTTCGGGGGCGCCGGGCACCGGTAAAACCGAGGTGGCCCGCATTTACGCCGACATCCTGAAGGAGCAGCGGGTGCTTTCCGAAGGGCGGCTGATCGCCCGCGCCGGCACCGATTTGCCCGGCATCGACTTGGACGAGCTGTTCGAAGCGGCGCGGGGCTCGGTGGTTTTCATCGACGAGGCCTACGCGCTGCTGGGTTTCGACGGCACCATCGCCCGGCTCATTGCGCTGATGGAGAACTACCGCGACGAGGTGGTGGTCGTCTTGGCCGGCTATCGCGACCACATGGAGGCGCTTCTGCGCAGCAATCCCGGATTTCGCTCTCGCATAGGCTTTCACCTGGATTTTCCCGATTATTCGCCGGAAGAGAAGCTGCAAATTTTCCAGTCCATGGCCCGCGCGAAGGGTATGAACGTGCCGGTGCGCACCCTGGAGGCGGTGCGGGATGTGCTGGCGCGGGGAGGCGTACGCGACGACGAGGGCAACGCCCGGTTCGTGCGCAACTTGTTCGAGGATGCCTGCGGGCGGCAGCAAGTGCGGCTGGCGAATGCGCGGCCGGCAGAGGGTTGGACGTCGCAGCTGCTGCAAACGCTGGAGCCGCAGGACGTTTTGGGGAAGGCGACGCCCGCGGTGGCGGGGCCAGCGAGCGCCCGCAGCCAGCTGGAGGAGCTGATTGGGCTTTCCGAGGTGAAGCGCCTGGTGAATGGCCAGATTGACTTCATGCGGGCCCAAAAGGTGCGGCGCGATCGCGGCATGGCGGCGCCGTTCCTGCCCCTGCACATGGCCTTCGCCGGCAACCCCGGCACCGGCAAAACGGAGGTGGCGCGGCTGATGGGGCGCATCCTCAAAGAGGAGGGGGTGCTGTCGGTAGGGGATTTCTTCGAGTGCGGCCGCCAAGATTTGGTGGGGCAGGCGGTGGGGCACACGGCGCCGAAGGTGGAAGCGCTGTTTCGCAAGGCGAAGGGGTCGGTGATCTTCATCGACGAGGCCTACAGCCTGTGCGAGGGCTACAACGGCTTCGGCGACGAGGCGGTGGCGGCCATCATCGACCAGATGGAGAAGCTGCGCCACGATGTGGTGGTGATCCTGGCCGGATACCCGCGCGAGATAGAGCAGTTGCTGGCTATGAATCCCGGCTTCAAGTCGCGGGTGCGCTGCCGGCTGGATTTTCCCGACTATTCGCCGGAGGAGCTGTGCGCTATCGCCCGGCTGATGGCGCGCCAGCGTGGGTTCGCGCTTACGGCGGGTGCGCAGGCGGCAGTGGCGCGGGCGGTGCGCGGGGCTGGCGGAGAAGAGGGCTTCGGCAATGCCCGGTTCGTGCGCAACCTGCTGGACGATGCCCTGGTGGCCCAGGCGGTACGGCTGGCAGCGGGCGATGCGGGCCTGGATGCCTTGAGCGACGAGGCCCTCACCACCTTGGAGGCGGACGACTTCGCCGCTGCTCCCGCCCCGGCCTCCGCCCATCACCCCATAGGCTTCCGCGCCGCCTAACCCATGACAGGGGGACGGGATAACGTCAGGTTTTGAAGCTGAGCCGGTTGGGCAGAATATATTCTCAGGTCGAATTCGTAGGGCAGAGATTCTATCTCTGCCTTCGCGTTTCTGGGGCAGGGGGAAGGGCGGGGGCAGCCCAAGTCGCTCAAACAGTCCTGCTTTGGGAAAAGCGCCACTGGCGCTTTTCCGTCGTGCGGAACTCGCTTTGTTGGACCACCCCCGCCCTTCCCCCGCACGGCCGCGACGGGCTCGTTCTGCCGGGCCATTTTCGTAGGGCCGAGATTCTATCTCGGCCTGAAGCCGCAGCCCCGCATGGCTGTCCGTTTAGGCAGAGATAGAATCTCTGCCCTACGAATTCGACCTGCGACGGCGACCCCCTGGTGAGACGTTAGAAAGGAAGGAGGCAGGGGGCAATCCGAATGGCTCATGCGTCTGCGCGGGCAACGGATGGGGTGCAAAACGGTGCGGGTGGGGCGCGGTTGCCTATAGTGAGGGAAACGCCCCCGCGCGGGGCACCCTTCAACCGAGAGGACCTTCCATGTTGGACGGTGATCGCATCTTCGCCGCCAAGGGCGAAAACCCCTGCTACCTGCTGCTTGACAAGGCCAATCGCCACGGCCTGGTGGCCGGCGCCACCGGCACCGGCAAAACCGTCACCCTGAAAACGCTTGCGGAAGGCTTTTCCCAGGCAGGGGTGCCGGTTTTTCTGGCGGACGTGAAGGGCGACGTGACCGGCATGGCCCAGCCGGGCGAAGACACGCCGAAGCTGCAAGAGCGCATGGCCACGATGGGTATTTCCAACTGGACGCCCGCCGCGTGCCCGGTGCGGCTGTGGGACATGCTGGGCGGTCAGGGCATTCCGGTGCGCGTGACCGTTTCCGACATGGGGCCGGCGCTGTTGGGGCAACTGCTGGGGCTCACCGATGTGCAACAAGGGGTACCGAACATCGTGTTCCGCATCGCCGACAGCAACGAAATGCTGCTCATCGACCTCAAAGACCTGCGGGCCATGCTGAACTTCGCCGCCGAACACGCCAAGGAATACGAGATGGAATACGGCCGCATGTCCAGCCAATCCATCGCTGCCATTTTGCGGGCGCTCATTGCGGTGGAGGATCAAGGGGGCGACGTGTTCTTTGGCGAACCGGCCCTTGACCTGGCCGATTGGATGGCCTGCGATGAATCCGGCGCCGGCTACGTGAACATCTTGAACGCCGCGCGACTCATTTCCAGCCCGCAGATTTACGCCATGTTCCTGCTGTGGATGCTCTCCGAACTGTACGAAACCCTTCCCGAGGTGGGCGATTTGGAGAAGCCGAAGTTCGTGTTCTTCTTTGATGAAGCGCACCTGCTGTTCGACAGCTGCCCGAAGGAGCTGCAGGACAAGATTGTGCAGGTGGTGAAGCTGGTGCGCTCGAAGGGAGTGGGGCTGTACTTCATCACGCAGTCGCCTTCCGACATTCCCGATGAGGTGCTGGCGCAGCTGTCCAACCTCATCCAGCACGGGCTGCGCGCCTACACGCCGGCGGAGCAGAAGGCGGTGAAGGCGGCTGCGGCGGCGTTCCGGGAGAACCCGGCGTTCGATAGCGCCCAAGCGCTGTTGGAGCTGGGCACCAGCGAGGCGCTGGTATCGTTTCTGGACGAAGAGGGCAAGCCGGCGGTGGTGGAGCGGGCGCTGGTGGTTACGCCGGAGTGCAGCATGGGGGCGGCCGATGCCGCGGTGCTGCAGCAGGTGGTGCAGGCGCAGGCGCCGCTGATGGAGAAGTACGGCACGGCGGTTGATCGCGAGAGCGCCTACGAGCTGATTGTCGGTCAGAAGGCCCAAGCGGAAGAGGCCGACGCCTTGGCCCAGGAGCGGGCCGCGCTGGAGGCGGAGCGGGCGGCGTTTGAGAAGCAGAAGGCCGCGGAGGAGGAGAAGGCCCAGAAGGCAGCCGAGAAGGAAGCGAAAGCGGCGGCCGCGGCGGCGGCGAAGGAGGCCGAGCGCCAGGCGAAGGCGGCGGAAAAGGCAGCCGAGCGGGAGGCCAAGGCCGCCCAGAAGCGGGCCGAGCAAGCGGCTAAAACCGTGAACTCGGTAATTGGCCAGATAGGGTGCGAAGCCAGCCGCCAACTCATCCGCGGTCTCTTCGGCGCCCTGAAGAAGTAGCTGGCTGTCCCTTGCCGGGCGTGGAACCGCCAGGTGCAGCAGCGCTGAACGCAACGTCGCTGGGTGTGGCGCCGTCGAGTGCAGAATGGCCGGGCGTGGCGCCGCCAAGTGCAGCGTGGTGGGGCGTGGCGCCGCCAAGTGCAGCATGACCGGAGTAGTGTCGCCAGCCGCGGCGTAGTCGACTGCGGCGTGGTCGGCTGTGGCGTGGTCGGCCGCGGCGCCGCCAGGCGTGCTGCCGCCAGGCGCGGCGCCATGTTTGCCGTTGTGCTCACCCCGCCCCAACGCCGTCCCTGGCGGAACTAGACCCCTAGTTCCGCCAGGGCCTGGAATCAGGGAGCGTTTTGCCGGGGCGCTGGCGGGAATAGCCATCTAGTTCCGCCACGGCTCGGGATTCGGCGTGGTTTTGGCATCTCCTGGCAGAATTAGGCCCCTGGTTCCGCCAAAGCGCGTGGGGGGAGGGGCGCATGGGCACTTTTGGCAGGAATAGCCGCCTAGTTCCGCCACGGTTTAGAATCAGAGGGCGTTTTCCCAGGGCGCTGGCGGGAATAGGCCCCTAGTTCCGCCACGGCTTGGGGTTAGGCCAGGGCGTTGTAGTCTTCGTCGCTCACCGGCTCCAGCCATTCGTTGGAACAGTCGGTGCCCGGCGCCTCGAAGGCCACGTGGCTCATCCAGCTGTCGCGGGCGGCGCCGTGCCAGTGCTTTACATCGGCAGGGATGAACACCACGGTGCCCGGCGTCAGCGGCTGCGCCTCTTTGCCCCACTCCTGGTACCAACCGCGGCCATCGGTGCACAGCAAAATTTGGCCACCGCCGGTGCTGGCGTGATGGATGTGCCAATTGTTGCGACAGCCGGGCTCGAAGGTCACGTTCGCGATGAACTGGGTGACTTGCGGATCGGTGAGGGAGTTCAAGAACGATTGGCCGCTGAAATATTGGGCGAAACCATCGTTGGGCTCGCCCAACCCGAACAGCGGGGCGAAGGCGGCGGAAGCGGCATCGGCGGCGGGGGTTGCAACGGGGTTTTGCACGGACATGGCGGTTCCTTTCGACGAGTTCCCAACAAGTATAGGCGGCTTTATGGCTGCTGGCGAACACTGCTCGGCGGCGGGTGCCCATGCACCAATCGGCCACGGTACAAATTTGTTTGGCATAGGAAATCCCATCTTTGTGGTTTAGGCGAAATGGATTTGCTACTATTCCACTTACCACAACAGCAAGCTTCGAATAGGCGAGGCGGTCATAGCGCATCTTAACCACCGAGACGGAGGGCATCCGCCTTTCAAGGGTGGTTTATGCGCTAGCCTTGCTGTTGTGGTGACTGTGGTGGATGCCCTCCCCATCCGTTGCCAGCGGAATCTTTCCATAGTCTCTTGTATTCGGGGAGAGAAGGAAAGGATTCGTATGGCATCGACACTTGAGGAATTGACCGCGCTAAAGACGCTCCTCGATCAAGGCGTGCTCACGCAAGAGGAGTTCAATCTAAAAAAAGCCGAGCTGCTTTCGCGAGATTTGTATTCAACGCCCGCCGCGGCCCCTGCCTTCAATGCTCAGCCAGTTAGCCCCTGCGGCTCTGATACCGCTGTTGCGCTTGATTCGAAAAGCAAGCTTGCAGCTGCGCTCCTTGCGCTCTTTTTGGGTTCGCTGGGTATTCACAAGTTCTACCTTGGGTACACCGCAGCGGGAGTGACTATGCTACTTGTGTCTTTGCTGGGAGCGCTCATCGTGATTGGGCCGGTAATTATGGGAATCATTGCTTTCATCGAGGCGATTATCTATCTTACTAAAACCGATGAGCAGTTTTATTTGGCGTATGTCGTCGGTGATAGGCCGTGGTTCTGATGGGCTCTTCGAATGCGCGCTCTCTCAGGGTGTTCGTGGCCGCTCTGCTGTGTTTAGCGGCTTTTGCGGCGCTCTATGGCCTAGGAGGTGGCCTAATCGAGGTTGTGACTCTCGGTTTTGTGCCTGAGTACGATGCCGTCATTGTCTTGAGGGCGTTTGAGCTAGCGTCCTTCGTTGTGCTTGCCGTTGCGGTGGCGAGAGGATCGCTGGGCTTAATTGGCGCGGGTGGTGCGCTCTTGCTTGCTTCCCAGCTTGTTGCCCTAGGCGTTTCCGCAATGCAGACCACTCTGCTGGGCACTTCGTTTGAGATGGCTTTCTACCTTGAGCGCGTTTTGACGCTTGCAGGAGCGCTTTTGTTGGTTGTAGGGGCCTTTTTCGGCAAGGCGAAAGCGGCCCGTGTTGCGGCAATGATCCTGTTCTGGTTCGTGCTTATCACTAATTCGGCCTATGAGATGAGCTGGCTTCCGGAGTACATATACATGGCCGATTTCACTGTCGAGACAATTATGAATTGCCCGGTGGCCATTTCTCGCGATCTTTCTGCTCCGCTGGGAATGGTGCTGTTGAGCGCGTGGGCGATTGCTCAAGGGGATGGTTCTTCGGATTCTGGTTCGCAAAGCCCGACTGACTCAAATGTTTTTATACATAGCAACGGTCTTCCTGTCGCATCGGCTCTGGATATGGAGCGCTGTGCAAGGTTGCTTGATAGCGGGGCATTGAGTAAAGAGGAATTTGAGTCAATCAGAAGCCGCTACCTGGCTTTGTAATAGGAAAGGCGTCGCTTGCATGCAGCGTCGGGGCTCTATCGTCACGGCTCTAGATGGATGCAGGGCGTTTTCAATTTTAAGGAAAGGGAAAACATGAAAATTCTTGGAATGGGGATACCGGAGCTCATCATTGCGGGATCGATTCTTTTTGCTCCTCTTATCGCGATGATCATTGTGATTGTTGTTGTGGCTTTAAACCCAAAATCAAAGCGGAAGATGGCGTCAAGTGGTTTGTCTGAGCAGGCCTCGCAGCCTGTTCAACCGCTTTCTCTGGAAGAGCTTGAACGGTATGCGCAGCTGCGCGATTCTGGCGCGCTGTCTCAAGAGGAATTCGAGGCGATTAAGCGCCGGTACCTCAATTCTTAATTGAGGCCTGTGGACGTTAATTTTGCGGCCTCGTGCTTCATCGACCACCCTGCCGGAATGTTGTGGCCGGGAGGGTGGTCCCGCTCTTTTTGGGCTGGTGGAAACAAAGCCCGTCCCAGCTATCGGCAAAAACTGATTAAGCATGGTATAATCGCATAAATTTTGCCGATAGGAGATGACGCCTGTGGAATATCACTCTGCTGCTCAAGTCGCTTCTTCTTGGGGCGTTTCCGAGAGGAGCGTTCGGAACTACTGCGCTCAAGGGCGGATTCCCGGTGCGCGCCTTGAGGGGAAAACGTGGCGCATCCCCGAAAACGCGAAAAAGCCGCTGCGGGCCAACGGCAAGAAGGCCGAAAAAGGGGCTGATCTTCTCCAGCGCTTGAAGGAAGAGCGGCAGGCAGGCGTTCGCGGCGGCATTTACCACAAGCTCCAGGTGGAATTGACCTACAACTCCAATCATATCGAGGGGTCGCGCTTATCGCTGGACCAGACCCGGCTCATCTTCGAAACGGCAACGGTCGGATTCGAGGGAAGCGCTGTTCGCGTAGACGATATTATCGAAACTTCGAACCATTTTCGCTGCATTGACTATTGCATCGACAATGCGCGGAAGCCCCTCTCGGCGGCCATGATAAAGAAGTTGCATTGCATGCTTAAGTCCGGAACCGCCGACGAGAAACTGTCGTGGTTCGCGGTGGGGGATTACAAAAAACTGCCTAACGAGGTGGCGGGAATGAAGACCGTTCAGCCCGAGGACGTTGCGCGTGAAATTCAGGAGCTCCTCGGCGCATACGGCCCCCAATCCCCCCATTCGCTCGGCCAAATTCTGGAATTTCACGTGCGCTTTGAGCGCATTCATCCATTTCAGGATGGCAATGGTCGCGTGGGGCGCTTGATTATGCTGAAAGAGTGCCTGGGCAACGGCATCGTGCCCTTCGTGATTTCCGACGATATGAAGCCGTTCTACTATCGCGGGCTTTCCGAGTGGGATGCCGAGCCCGGTTTCTTGACGGACACTTGCCTGGCGGCCCAGGATCGCTTCAAAGAATGGCTCGGGTATTTTCGCATTCCCTTTGCTGGATAGCGGGAGGGCGGTTGGCGTGGGGCCGTGGGCCTTTTTTGGTCTGCGGGCCGCTGGACGCCGCCGGCATAGTGCTGGTTGCGGTGGCGCCGTTGGGCGTGGTCGGCGGGGTTGGTTGCGGGGGTGTTTCTTGACAGGGCCGGCGGCTTCCCCCACAATGAACGGCGCTACGGGGAGCCCGAATGGAAGGGCTGAGAGGCAGGTTTTTCCTGCGACCCGCGAACCTGATCTGGGTAATGCCAGCGTAGGAAGTGAAGCGTGATACCGGTTTACCGCTTTGAAGCCCCGCTTGCATTCCGCAGGTGGGGCTTTTGCTTTGGTGGGCCATAGGCGCTTGGTGCTGGCGGGGGCGAATTCGGAGGCGGATGAGCCTGCGGCTGGCGGAAGGCGTCCGGCGCCTTGCCCGGCGCCTTGCCCGGCGCGAAGAGAAGCTCCTCCTTGCGCGGATCTGCGAGACCGTCTGGCGCGGCATGGTGTGCCAGCGCCCCGAACCGAAGGAGCAAACATGCAAGCAAGTGTGGCCATCCAGGTGCTGCCCGCCACGTTGGACGACGGCGAGGTGGTGCGCATCGTGGACGAGGTGATCGACTACATCAAATCCACCGGGCTGTCCTGTTATGTGGGGCCGTTCGAGACCACCATAGAAGGGGACGACTACGACCAGTTGATGGACGTGCTGAAGGAGTGCCAGCACGTGGCCATCCGCGCCGGTGCCCCGAAGGTGAGCGCCTACATCAAGGTGGAGTGGAAGCCGGAAGGGGAGATTCTCTCCATCGGCAAGAAGGTGACGAAACACCACGCCGAGTAGGCGCCGGGGCCTGAGCCGAGGCTCGATTGGGGCTTGTGGCCCAGGCAGAGATAGAATCTCTGCCCTACGAAAGACGCGGCCACGGGGCTTCGGCGGAGTGCGCCAGGGATGCGGATGCGGGCCTTTGGCTGATTGATGCGGCTTCAAGTAAGGAATGCTCGATGAAGCGATTTGCGAAAAACTACCTGCCGGCCATCGGGGCCGTGCTGGCGGTGCTGCTGCTGTGGCAGCTGCTGGCCGCCAGCGGCGCCGTGCCCAGTTACATGTTGCCCAGCCCGGCCGCAGTGCTGGCGGTTTTTCCCGCCGATGGCCCGTTGCTGCTCAACCACAGCGTGGTCACTCTGCAAGAGGCGGCGCTGGGGCTGGCGGCCGGCGTGGCGGCCGGCTTCGCCATCGCTGTGGTGATGGACGCTTTCGCCTTGCTGCGCCGCGCCATCTACCCGCTGCTGGTGCTCAGCCAGACGGTGCCGGTGGTGGCCATCGCGCCGCTTTTGGTGCTGTGGCTGGGCTACGACATCGCCCCGAAAGTGGTGCTGGTGGCTCTGGTCACGTTCTTCCCCATTGCGGTGGGGCTGCTACAGGGCTTTCAATCGGTGGACCCCGACGAAGTGGCCCTGATGCGCAGCATGGGGGCCAGCCGCTGGCAGGTTTTCCGCTTCGTGAAGATACCTGGCGCGCTGCCGGAGTTCTTCTCGGGGCTGCGCATCGCCGTGGCCTACGCGGTGGTGGGGGCCGTGATCAGCGAATGGCTGGGCGGCTTCAGTGGCCTGGGCGTGTACATGACCCGGGTGCAAAAGGCGTTTGCCTTCGACCGCATGTTCGCGGTGATATTTGTGATCTCCGCCCTCTCGCTGCTGCTAATGCTGCTGGTGGGGCTGGCGGAACGGAAATCGATGCCCTGGCGCCGTGGGCGCGGGGAGAAGGAATGAGGAAATGCCCTGAGGCGGACCAGGGCTGTTGTTCCAGGCGGCTCTTTGCGGGGCAGGCATTCTATGGCTGCCCGGGTTGTAAGGACATGCAGGGCGTCTGCCTAGGCAGAGATAGAATCTCGGCCCTACGAAAATTTGGCAAGCCTCATTTGGTGGGGCGCATATTGGTTGTGAGCTAGTGAAACATAGAAAAGTAGGGAGCAATTAATGAAGAAACGTAGTTTTGGCCGGCGCGCAGGAGCGCTGGCGGCAGCAACGGTTATGGCAGCGCTGCTGGCCGTGGGTGTGTGCGGGTGTGCCTCGCAGGGGGCGCCCGATGGGGAGGCCTCCGGCGAAGGCAGTGCTGCAGCCCCGACGGAGGATGCACCGGGCAACGGTGGCAGCAACGGGCAGCCGGCGGCCCCTGAGAAGATAACCTTCGTGCTGGACTGGACCCCCAATACCAACCACACCGGCCTGTACGTGGCCCAGGCGGAAGGCTACTTCGCCGAGCAGGGGCTGGAGGTGGAAATCGTGCAACCGGCCGACGGCACGGCCGAAGCGATGGTGGCCTCCGGTCGCGGCCAGTTCGGTGTCAGCTTCCAAGACACTATGGCGCCGGCGCTGGTGGGCGACGACGCCCTGCCCATTACGGCGGTGGCGGCCATTTTGCAACACAACACGTCCGGCATCGTCTCCCGTGCAGGCGAGGGGATGGACCGGCCGGCTGGGATGGCGGGTCACAAGTACGCCACGTGGGATTTGCCGGTGGAGCAGGCCACTATCGCCAAAGTGATGAGCGACGACGGGGGCGAATTCTCCCAGGTGCAGCTGGTGCCCTCCACGCCGACTGATGAGGTGTCGGCGCTGCAGTCCGGCAGCGTGGATGCCATCTGGGTGTTCGAGGGCTGGGGCAAGGCCGCCTGCGATGTGGCCGGCCTGCCGGTGGATTACTTCAACTTCGCCGACATCAGCCCGGTGTTCGATTACTACACGCCGGTGGTGATTGCCAACAACCAGTTTCTGCAGGAGCATCCGGAAACCGCGCGCAAGTTTTTGGCGGCGCTGGCGAAGGGCTACCAGTACGCCATCAGCAATCCTGACGGGGCGGCGGACATCTTGATGGAGCAGGTGCCGGAGTTGGCCGCCAACGCCGATTTGGTGCGGGCGTCGCAGCAGTTTTTGTCGAGGCAGTATCAGGCGGACGCGGCCCAGTGGGGCGTGATGGACGCCGGCCGTTGGAGCGCGTTTTACCAGTGGCTGTTGGACAACCAGCTGATCGATGGCGCGCTGGATCCAACGGCCGGTTTCACCAACCAGTATCTGACTCCGGCGGCTTAGCGTCCATCGGCACGGGCCTTCGGTTGGGCCGCTGGCATGGGCCTCGGCTGGCTGACGACAAGGCCCCGCGGTTGGTTCCCGGCGCCGGCCTGCCGCCGGGCCGTTGATGCGGGCCGCGGTTGGGTTTTCGGACGAGGCATCGTAGGGCAGAGATTCTATCTCTGCCTGGGCTCCAGCCGGGTCCGTGATTTCGGCAGGGGAAAACGCCCGCCCCCGCAAAGAGGCTAACCAAGACGAAAGGAGGCAACGGCCTTGCAAGAACATGAAACCGTGCTCGATGTGGAAGGGGTGGCCGTTGCCTTCGACGGACGCCCGGTGCTGCGGGGCGTGGGCCTGCAGCTGCGCTGCGGCGAGCTGGTGAGCCTGCTGGGGGCCAGCGGTGGCGGCAAAACCACCCTGTTCAACGTGATTGCGGGGCTGCTGCCGGCCGATGCCGGGCGCGTGCTGCTGCAAGGGCGCGACATAACCGGCCAATCGGGCCAGGTGAGTTACATGATGCAGAAAGACTTGCTGCTGGAAAGCATGCGGGTGGCCGATAACGTGGGGCTGCCGCTGCGGCTGCGGGGCGCCTCCAAGGCGCAAGCACGGGCCGAGGCCGAGGCGCTGCTGCCCCAATTCGGCTTGGCGGACGCGGGCGACTTGTGGCCGGCCCAGCTCTCCGGCGGCATGCGCCAGCGGGCGGCGCTGGCCCGCACCTACCTGTTCTCCCGCGAGGTGATGCTGCTGGATGAGCCGTTCTCCGCGCTTGATGCCTTCACCAAAGCGGAGATGCACCAGTGGTTTGCCCAGGCGCGGCAGCAGCTGGGACTGTCGGTGCTGCTGGTAACCCACGACATCGACGAGGCGGTGCTGCTGTCCAACCGCGTGCTGGTGCTGCGGGACGGCGCAATTGCCGGCGAAGTGGCGGTGGCGCGTCCGGCGGCGGAGGATTTCTCCCTTACCGAGCAGTTCCTGGAAGCCAAGCGCGCCGTCAAGGCCCTGCTGGCCTAGCGCCCCGCTTTCTCTTGCCCGGACCTTCGTTCCCGCCCCGCGCCCTTCGCTTTCGCCCTCCTGCCCCCTGCCCGGACAAGCGGTGTAATCCGGGCAGGGGCGATGGAAACGCCCCGGAGGAGGCTGCTTTGCCCGGACTAGCAGGGTAATCCGGGCAACAGGCCCTTGGAGAGCCCTCGCGCGCCCCGCCGTGCCCGGACAAGCGGGGTTGTCCGGGCAGCAGGCCGCGCAGAGGGTATCATTTTCTCTTTCCTGGCCGGACAAGTGGGGTTATCCGGCCAGGAGGTTACGGGTTGGCGCCGGCGAGGGCTGTTTTGCCCGGACAAGCGGGGTTATTCGGGCAGGAGGCCGCGGGTGGCGCAAGGGGGGGCGAGACCACGGCGGTCTAACCCTTCCGCACGCCGTCGGGTAGGCCGGCTTCGGGGATGCGCAGGGTGCCGGCCTTCTGGCTGCGATGCATGCTCCACAGCATGGCGGCGGCCACCGCCAGCAGCGGCAGGCCGCCCACGATGCCGGTGGCCAGGGGCCCCACGAAGGGGTTGCCGCCGGAAACGGAGCAGATAGTTACCAGGTTCACCGAGCCGTTCAGCGCTCCGTGGCCGATGGCGGCGGCGAAGGTGGAGCCAGTGCGGATGGTGACGAAGCTGAGAAATGCCGCCAGCACCACGCACCAAGCGCACATGGCCGCGATGCCGCCCCAGGGCGCCCCCGGGTAGCCGGTGCCGTAGTTGTGCCCCAGCGCCACGACGGGCGCATGCCAAAGCCCCCAAACCACGCCGGTGATTACCACGGTGGGCACGATGGAAAACCGGCCGGCCACTTTGGGCAGCAGGTATCCGCGCCAGCCCCATTCTTCGCCGAAGGTGGTGAAGATGTTGAGGGCCGGGGCCACGGCGCAGGCGCCCAGCAGGCTGACGACCATCAGCGCCGGCGCGGCCGCGGCGGCCTGGAACTCCGCCAGCGCGGAGGGGTCGGTGCCCCCTGCAACGGCGGCGGCCATCTGGGCATCCACGAACGACGACAGCGTGGGGTCGAAATCGCCGGGGAACAGCAGGTAGTACAGGGCGCCGCCCGCCAGCACCAGCAGGATGGGGGCGAACCAAGCCACCGCGAACCACGGCAGCGATGTGCGCCATGGCCGCGGCTTCAGCACGCAGTTCTTGAACCCTTCCCGCGTGACCAGGCGGGTGAGCACCACCCCCAGGGCGGGGAAGAACATAGTGAGCGCCACGGCCACCATGTAGGCCAGTTGGGGCGATACGAACTCGCTGGCGTAGGGCACGGTGCCAGCAGCCAGGGGATACACCACCAAAAAGTCGTACAAATAGGTTATGGCGAAGGTAATGGCAATGAACACTAGGGCGCGTTTCACGGGAGTTCCTTTCTCGGGGGCTCCGCGGGCGGGCGAGAGCGCGGTGGTTATAATTGTTCTATATCGCATAGAACAATTATGTTATACCCTTAATAGAACAGAATGTCAACCGCGCACAACTGCAACAAAAAGGGAGCCCTGCGCAGGGCCCCCTTTCGCGTAGCGGATGTGGATGCCGTCACTTTTTCAGCAGCAACTGGGAAAGCGCGGTGAAGGCGCCCACGCCCAAGGCGAAAATGCCCACCGTGATCACAACCTCCGGCAGGGTGGGGGCGTAGGTGCCCGCCAGCGCCCACATGTCGGCGGCGCCGCCCGCCTGGGCCGCGGTGGAGCCCAGGGTCACTCCGGGCGCCCCCGTGACGTTGAAGGCGCTGAAGCCGGTGAACATCAGCCAGCAGCGTTTGCAGAACACCCCCAGCACCACCAGCACCGAAGCAGCGCCTACCAGCTTCATGTTGGCGCGGTTTTTCGCGAACACCAGTATGAGGAAGGGCACGGCCAGCCCGAAAACCACCTCGAACCAGAAGAAGGGGGCGGTGGAGCCGAACAGCAGCGTGTTCAGCACGGCTGCGCCTTCCTCGGTACCGTTGTAAGCGGTGGTGAGCAGTTCGCAGCCGATGAAGTAGCCGTCTATGGCTATGCAGGTGCACAGCAACCCGGTCAAGCTGGTGAACAACGCTTGCGGCGTTTCAAACATGCCCTTGGCCTTCAGGCCGAACAGAGCCAGCAGCAAAAGCGCCAAGCCAGAATCGAGGGCTGATGCCACGAAGATGGGGGCGAGGATGGCGGTGTTCCATGCTTCCCGCGCAATCTCAAGGCCGAAAACCCAAGCGGTCACCGAGTGCACCAGGATGGCCACTGGCAACGCGAAGCGGGAAACCACCGCCACCTTGGCGGAATCGGCCTTCTTCGAGGTCATGAAATACAGGTACATCAGGTTGATGACCAGATAGCAGGCAATCACAATCATGTCCCAGGCCAGGGGCGACATGAAGTTCAGCCCGGTCAACATGCGCCACACGCGCTGGATGCCGCCCAGGTCGATCAGCACGCACACGCCGGCGCAGCAGATGCACACCAGCGACAGGATAACTGCCGGCAGCGCCACTGCCTTGTACTTCTTGATGCCGAAAATGGAAGCCGAGCTGGCCACGATCAAGCCGCCGGCGGAAAGCCCCACGAAGAACATGAAGCAGGTGAGGTACAGCCCCCAACTGGTGGAATTGTTCATGCCGGTGACGCCCAGGCCCATCGCCAGCTGGTAGGCGTAGGTGCCAAGCCCGGCCAGCACAAGCACTCCGGAAACAAGCACCAGCGGGTTTTTCAATACAGAAGCCATGACTTGCATCCTTTCTTACGAAACGTAGAACACGGCGGGGCGGGTGCCCTTCGATTCCAGCAGCCGCTGGGCGCTTTCGCTGCGCTCCAACTGCGAAATCTCCGAATCGGGGTCATCCAGATCGCCGAACACGCGGGCGTCAGTGGGACAGCAGTGCACGCACATGGGCTCATCGCCGGTATCGGTGCGCTCTTTGCACAGGGTGCATTTCTCCATCATGCCCTTTTCACGCGTCGGCACGCGGCCATCACCCCAGTTGGCGCCGGTGCTGCGCACGGGGTCGTTCCAGTTGAACACGCGCGCGTTGTAGGGGCAGGCGGCCATGCACATGCGGCAGCCGATGCACTTCTGGTAATCAATCTGCACGCGCCCCTTCTCGTCGGTGTAGGTGGCGCCGGTGGGGCACACCCGCTGGCACGCGGCGTTGCTGCAATGCTGGCAGGCCAGGGGCACATAGGTGCGGGTGAGGTGGGGGTACGTGCCTTCGGCGCCGTCGAACAGCTCGCAGTTTTCCGTCAGCACCCGGTTCCACAGCATGCCGTCCGGCACGTTGTTCTGCATTTTGCAAGCCAAGGCGCAGGTGTTGCAGCCGATGCAGCGGTGCAAGTCGATGCCAATTGCCAGTTTCGTCATGGCTATTCACCAACCTTCTTGATCTCGATCAGGGTGTCATTGAAGGGAATCATGGGGCCGAAGGGCAGTACGTAGCCGCGCTCGTTCAACTGGTCGTTGGACACCGCTTGCATGATGGTGCCGTCCAGGTACTGGCGGTAGGTGCTCTCGGCCATGAAGGCGCTTTCCGGTCGCACCGCCTCGTTCAGCCGCAGCACCGTGCGGAAGGAGCCGCGGTCGTTGAACACTTCCACCGCGTCGCCATCGGCCAGGCCGCGGGCCAGGGCGTCGGCCGGATTCAGCTCGATGTGGGGTTCGGCCACTTCCTGGATCCACTTGGCGCCCGAGTAGGCGGAATGCACGCGGAAGCGGGAGCGGGCCTGGTTGAACTGCAGCGGGTACTTTTCCCGCAGCGGGTTTTCCGGGTAGGCTTCGCAGGGGCTCTCCCAGGCGGGGAAGGCCTGACCGAACTCCAGCAGCGCCTCATAGTAGGGCTCTTGCTTGCCCGAGGCGGTGGCGTAGTTGAAGCCCACTTCCGGCACTATGAGGTCTTCCGAACCGATGAGGCGCAGGGCTCCCCCGGCTTCCTGCAGCTTCTCCAGGGTGAACCCGGCCACTTGCGGGTCGTCGGTGGTCAAGATGGCACGGGCGTACTCTTCGCCATCGGCGGGGAACAGGTTGCCCAGTCCCATGGCCTCAGCGATGCCTTTCTCAATGTAGAAGTCCGATTTGCTCTCGAACAGCGGGTCCAGCACCTTCAGGTTGGCCAGGATGTGGGCGTTCGCGCACTTGATGCCGCCCACGGAGTCGGCGCATTCGAACTTGCTGCACACCGGCAGCACCAAATCCACGAAGTCGGTCACCGAGCTGTGGTAGATGTCGGCCAGGCACACGAAGTCCAGCGAATCCAGCCACTCCAGCGTCTTGTTCCAGTTGGCGGCCTTTTGGGTGGGGATGTCGCCGAAGAACATGGCGCCGTGCACGCTGTTGCCCTTCACCATGTCGTAGAAACCCTGCGGGCTGGGGGCGGGCGCCATGCCCTCCGGCAGGGCCCAGCCGCCCAGATGGGCCTCGTAGGGGGTGACGTGGTAGCCGTAGATGCCGCAGCCGGTGCCCCGCTTGCCGTAGTTGCCCGTCAGCGACGCGATGAGCGCATAGCAGTGGCCCGCCACGTCGTTGTTGCCGAATTTGTCGATGCCGCCCACGCCGTTGTCGATGATGGACGGCCCTTTCGCGTACTGCGTGGCCACGTCCGCCACCAGGCTGGCGGGGACGTCGCAAGTCTCAGCGGTCCAGTCCAAGGTGTAGGGCTCCATGTCTTCCCGCAGCCGCGTGAACTGGGTAACGTAGCGCTTGCCGTTAACGGTGAACTCGCCTTCCAGCGCTGGCGTTGCGCCTTCGGTGCTCTGCGGCACGGCAGCGCCGGTGGCCTCGTCCCACACGTAGAAGGTTTTTAGCTCCACGGGCTCGCCGGTTTCGGGGTTGGTGCCCGGAGTCACGTCAGCCAGGCAGGCCCCGGTTTCGGCGTCAATGAGCAGCGGAAAGGAGGTGTGGGCCATCACATGTTCGCGGTCGAACAGGTCTTGGTCCAGGATGTACTTGGTCATGCCTAAGAAGAAGGCCGGGTCGGTGCCGGCGCGCAGGTTCACCCATTGGTCGGCTTTGCCGGCGGTGGGGCTGAAACGGGGGTCGAGGCAGATGAACTTCGTGCCCGCCTTCTGCGCATCCAGCATGCCGCGCGACCAGGTGAGGCTGGTCTCCACCAGATTGGTGTTGGCCAGAATGACCACGGCCGCCTCGGGCCATTCCCAAATTGTGTTCTGGGCGAACATGCCAATCCAGGGGGAGAAGGCCATAATCTGGCCGTTGCCCTGCCCCATGTCGTAGCCGTTCATGCCGCCCGCTTGCGCCCCCAGCACGCTGGCCAGCAGCGGGGGGAAGCGCTGCGACGCTTCGGTGGAAAACTGAATCCACAGGGCCTCTTTGCCGTATTTGTCTTGGATGGCCTTGAAGTTCTCGGCGATGGTTTGGAAGGCCTCGTCCCAGCTGATGGCCTCGAACTGGCCGCTGCCCCGCTCGCCGGTGCGCTTCATGGGGCGCTGCAGCCGCGCCTCGCCGTAGATGTTCTCCACTTCCGAAATGCCTTTCAGGCAGATGTTCTGGAAGCGATGGTCTTCGTTGGGGCGGGGCTGCACCATGGCCAGCCGGCCGTCGCGCACGGTACATTCCAGCATGCAATTGCACAGACAGTGCTCGTTGTGGTAGGTGTAACCCTTGGCCTCCCCGGCGCCCGACTGCGCTTCAGCCGGTCCTGCAGCCAGGTTCGCCCCAATGGCCCCCGCAGCCCCCAGGGCCCCCAAAGCCCCGGCGGTTTTAAGGAAGCTGCGGCGACTGAGGGCGGTCCCCTTCATGGCGTTCTCCATGGTTTCCTCCTGCTCTCTCCCGGCTTTCGGAACGTCCTTTCCCCGAAAGCCTTTTATGAGCGCAGTGTATGAAGCGCGGCCGCTGAAAGCACTGCCCAAAACGGAAGGCGAGGTGCTTATGCCACACTTCTGAAAATGTGGTAATTAGCGCGCTGGCAGGGGCTTTTGAAGTTGTGGTACCGTGGAGGGGCGCCGCGGGCCTTGTGGGTTGCGGCAGCCCGACCGGAAAAGAGGGGGCTTTGTGGTTAACGACAACGATTTGCGGGTGAAGCGCACGCGGCAGCTGCTGCGCCAGGCGTTTTGCCAGTTGGTGGCCGAGGGGGACATCAACCGCATCACGGTAAAGGCCCTCACCGAGCGGGCGGGGGTCAATCGCAAGACGTTCTATTTGCATTACGAGACCATCGATGATTTCTACGACGAGATAATGACCGAAATCATGGACGATTTCTTCGAGAACCACGAGACCACCCCCAACGAGCCGAAGGACCTCGACGGCCATGCGCGGCGGTTCTTCCTGTTCATGGCGGGGCAGCCGCCCTACATTGAGAAGCTGGTGTGCTCGCCCGAGTACTACGACTTCGGCGAGCGCATTTACCGCAGTCAGATGCACCGCTACCGCTCGGTGGGGGGCGACCCGTTCGGCTGGATGCCACCGGAGGAAGAAGAGGGGCTGGTGTTGCCGTTCATTCGCAACACGGCGCTGGATTTCTATCGCTCGTGGGTGGGGGAAGGGAAGAAGGTGGCGCCCCAGCGCGCGGCGGACATTTTGGCCGAGCTCACCTGCAACGGAGCCGGCCGTCTCATGCGCTAAGAGGGCCGGCCCCGTTGCAGGTGTGAAGCTAGGGGAGGGGGAGCACCAGGCCTTCGCCGGAGGGTTTTACGAATTCGGCTGTGGTGATGGACAGGCCAGGGGCAAGCGCGGGCTTCGCGGGAAGGGGGGTCTGACCTGCGGAATCGCCAGCAGTATCTGCGGGGGCGCAACCGTTGCCGGCATCCCCCGTATCGCCGCCCGCTTCGCCTAACGCTTCCTCTTCGGCTGCCGAAACGGCGGTCTCCCATGCGGCCCAGGCTTCGGCCTCGGCGGCGCGGGTGGCGGCCAGGGCCTCCACCTCGGTGCGGCTGGGCAGGTACACCGCCAGCTGCTCTTCTCCCTCGGCGAACGCTTGCACCTCCGGGCTGTTCGCCAGCGCGCGCACCGCATCTACCAGCGCTAACGCATCCGGAATGTACTCGTTGCCCGCCGCATCGGCGTCCAACCGGATGCGCAGCTGGTAGGGGGCAAGCTGCAGCTTCAGCCACACATGGTGGATGTCCCCCTCGTAGTGCTGATAGCGCTTCTCGTTGCAGCCCCGCAGCACATCGGTCACCGAGTGCAGCTTGTTCGCCAGCGCCGGGCGCGCCACCACCTCCCAGTTCTTTTGCTGGGCGGCATCGGCGGCGTTCCAATAAGGCCGGCCGGTGCATTTCATGCGCAGCAGCACCCCCAGCTCTTGGGTGAGGGAAGGCTTCATGTCCACCGGCGCGGTGAAGCTCCACAGGCGGCTGGCCAACCCCTGGCCTTCGGGGGTGAAGCGGGCGGGGTCGGCCTCCATGGTGATGTAGAAGGTGGGTTTGTACATGCTACGCCTCCTTTGCGTGCCGGGTTTCCTGGGCGGCCTCGTTGGTCGTGTCGGCCCCATCGTCCGCCGCCCTGTCATCCTCTTCCGCCCCTACCAGCTCGCGCAGCAGTGCGGCGTCTTCCCGCAGAAAAGTCTCCGTCAGCTGGGCGAATGCCGGATAAAAGGGCAGCTGGGCGTACTTCGGCACGTCGGCGGCCCACTCCAAGGCCCAGTTCAAAACGTGGTCGTGCATGAAATTGCGCTGGGTGAGCAGGCACGCTTCGGCGGCGGCTTCGTCGCCCGCTTCCAGCGCCTCTTGGGAGCGCTTGGCCAGGGCGCACAGGAACAGCAGCTCCAGCGCCAGGTGATCCTCGCCTTCGTTGTAGGGGTTGTTCAGCGTCTGCTCCAACCCTTCGGCGCGGTAGATGGCCAGCACCTCGTCGCGGGCCTCTTGCATCAGCAGCCCCTTTTCGGAGGTGTACACGCTTTCAAAGGGGAAGGCGGCGCGGGATTCCATGGTGCCCACCCCCAAAAAGGTGCGGGCGTAGTCCACCGCCAGGTCATCGATGATCGATTCCGCCGGCCGCCGCAGATAGGCGTACAGCTGCCGGTAGGCGCTGTCGGTGGCGGCGCTGCCGGTGCCTTGGGGGAAGTGCATGGAGCGCAGCTGCCGGATGAACTCATCGTCCGCTTCGGCCACAAAAGCGCGGGAAAGCATGTTGTACATGTGGGCGCGGGTGCCCATCAGCTGGGCCAATTCCTCAAGTGCGATGTTTTCCATGGCTATTGCGCCTGCCTTTCTGCCAGAATTTCCAATCCCATCTCGGTGGGCGTCCAGTTCTTGCGCCACGCCAGCGCGCCAATCTGCTCCAGCCGGTCCACCACGTAACTGGGGTAATAGGTGGAAGGCCCGAAGCGGGGATCGTCGGCGTAGTGCTGCACGATGGCGGTGATGTTGCGGGGCTCTTCGGCACAGTAGGCGATGATGTCGTAGAAGGCGTCGTCGATTTCCGGGTGCTGCGCCACGGCGGCGCGGAATTCTTTGCGCGGGTCGATGGAGTCCAGGTAGGCCAGCCCCTCGTCGGTGGTGAGCCAGGCGCCCTCCGCCTCGTCCTCGATTACCAGGTAGCCCTCCTGGTCGTAGACGGAACCGCTCAGCAGCTCTTCTTCCTCGGCCGCTTCTGCCGCCTCTTGCTCCAGTTGCTGCAGCTCCTCTTCCAAAAACTCGTCGGCGTCTTCCAGGAAATCGTCCTCATCGGGCGCCGTTTCCAGCTGCGGCTCCTCCGGCGCGGCGGCCTCATCCTCCCATTCCAGCACGTTCACCAGGGCGCCGGCGTTCACCAGCATCTTGCGCAGGGCGATGGGGGAGTACACGCAGCTGCAGAACTCATAGCAGGGCTCAAGGGCCGCGTCCACCGTTGGCGTTTCCGACCCCTCGCGGCAGGTTTCCAGGATGGTGGCCAGAAACTGCCGGTAGGGCTTCATTTTCGCGAACAGCGCGGGGATGGCCTCGTGGGGCGGCAGCGGCGCGGCCTCGGTGGGCTGCAACAGCGCTGCGTAGGCGCCCACCCCGCTGCCGGGGTTTATCATGCGGTCTTCCAGTTCGTCGGGGCAATAATCAAACCCGTCTTGAGCCGTGGGCGGCGTCCAGGTGCGCGGCGGTTCGGGCGCGTTCAGCACCGCCTGCGCCTCCTCGGGGGAAATGCCCCCTTCCGTAAACGATTTCAGCGCCAGGCGCCCCAGTTCCTGCTGCTGGGCCTCGGCGCCGTCGTGCGCCGCGGCAAACCCCATCTCCTCAGCCATGGAAACCTCCTCTTCTGGCCCGCCGCTCCAAGGCGGGCGCGTTTTCCGTGGAACGCTTCCGAATATAGGGAAAGGGGGACGGCCGCAAAACCTGCGCATCGTGTGAAATATGGGAAATCGGCCTGGCTCCGAACTGCCGCCGCCTCATCACCAGCGGGTGAACTGTGTGAACTACCAGGGAAAACGCAGGATGAGACATGAGACGGATGAGGCAAAGGATGAGTCATTAGGGTTGTCCCTTTGTCTCATGGATGCGTCTTGGCCGCTATTCGGGGCGGTTGTAGCTCTCCAGTACCTCGCGCTTGGTGGCTTCCACTAAGGCGATCAGCTCTTGCTGCGAGTGCACTCCCAGCTTCGCGTAAATGTTGCGGATGTGGGTTTTGGCGGTGTTCACCGACACCAGCAGCGTTTTGCGCACGCTTTCGGCGTTGTGGCCGCGGGCGATGAGCCCCAGGATGGTGCCTTCGGTGGCGGTGAGGTTGGCTTCGGCGGCAATTTGGTCCAGCGCATCGCGGAAGGGGGAGCGAATCACCTGCTCGGGCGCTTCGGCCGCCGCGCTGGGGGCCAGCGAATCAGGGGCGTCGCCG
>ERZ777306.1079-NODE-1079-length-46591-cov-84.669654_pt1 | contig 46591 bp, 34 predicted proteins | sample MGYA00374966_ERZ777306 | MGnify/ENA primary metagenome ERZ777306 (study PRJEB29329, sample SAMN06343882) | mouse gut metagenome | isolation source: Mouse cecum | place: Austria: Vienna | collected 2014-11-15 ... | reverse complement strand
AAACTGGTCGGTAAAGCCTATCTAACATCATCTCAGGAAAATTTAAACAGGCTCTAAATAACTCATAAATTAAGGAAATCAATGACCAGCCGAAAGGGGAAAGCGGATAAAAGACAGCCTGTATTATAATTCCTTTAAGAAAAAGAACCTAATTATATGCGCACAAAATCTTTAGATTACAAAGAAAAACATATAACTTTGTAGTTTGAAGATTCTTATCAGACTTTAATATCCAAAATTTAATTCATATGATAAAAAAACATCGATTAGTAGCACTAAGCGCTTTGCTGATATTTACATGTACAACTATGAATGCTCAGAAGATTGTGAAACTGTGGGAGACAAACCCACCGACAAGTAATGAAATAACAAAAGCCGAAAAGTATGAGAGAAACGGCAATTGGGTAACAAATGTTTCCTCACCCGAACTGGCTATTTACCAAACCAATAAAGCAAAGAATACAGGAATGGCAGTTGTGATATGTCCAGGCGGAGGATACGCCGGACTGGCTATTCTGCACGAAGGAGAACAGTTTGCTAAATGGTTGAACGGACAGGGAATAACGGCTTTCGTCCTCAAATACCGGATGCCGAACAAACATAAGGAAGTACCCCTGGATGATGCACAGCAGGCAATACGTTATGTACGCGAACATGCCAACGAGTATGGCGTAGATACCAATAAAATAGGCATCGCCGGTTTCTCGGCAGGCGGACATTTGGCAGCCACTGCTTCCACCCACTATACGACAGAAGGAGTAAGCACAAGACCTGATTTCTCCATTCTTTTCTACCCTGTCATAACTATGGAGACAGCCACTCATGGCGGTTCCCGTTCCAATCTGTTGGGTGACAATCCCCTACCGGCCGATATCCAATTTTTCTCTAACGAAAAGCATGTCAATACAAATACCCCGCCTGCCATCCTGTTATTGAGTGATGATGACAAATCCGTACCTACTACCAATAGCGTACTCTATTATGAATCATTGAAGAAAAACAATATCCCCGCAACCATGTATATATTCCCCAAAGGCGGTCATGGCTGGGGGATGAATATAGATTTCGAATATCATTCGCAGATGCTTGAGTTGCTTGGTAGGTGGTTGAAGTACACTCGTATAAAATAATACTCAAAGGGCTCCGAACTATTCACCGCAAAAATATCGCTCTCTCCCTTTCTATCCCAATAGCTCTGCATATTTGAACAACCCTCGGATTCATGTAGCGAAAATATTTCTCCAATACATTTTCGCTACATGAATCATAGTCCCATTCAACGATTTCACTCACAATCCAAGTTACAAAATACCTTTTACTCTCTTTCTATTCGTCCAAATATGATTCACACAGAAAATAAACCTCTCCCGACACAAGATATTTGATTTTATTTATATATTTTTGTAGCGTTCTCTCACGCCGATACTCCAGTCGTGGAGTAAGGGAGGGATGGGGGAATGTTTATTTATATTATAAAGAAAGACGTTTACTTGACGTTTTGTCTTTGGCTTATCGAAACTTCGCAACTTTTGAACACTGCCCAAAGCAAAGCAACAGTAGGTGTCTGCGGGATATGTTTATATCTTCTGCTTACCTTTTCATAAGAAAAGGTTTGTGGAATTACTATACATATCGGCGTGGGCTTCTGCGTTGCTCGTTCTGGCAGTGATGGGCAATGCGAAGGCCTCGATAAGCGGGATGAGTGACAGGTACAGATTCCCGCGCTTTTTCTTTATATATATTCATCAATTATTTTAATAAGAACCGTCCGGTTCGGGAATCTGCGGACATTTATAAAACAAAACAATTATGAAGAAGTTGTTTTTAGTATTAGTCACCCTATTCATGGTGGCAGGGTTGAATGTCGCTAACGCACAGACAAAAGATGAAATGAAAGCTTCCCAGGAGCGTATGGAAAAATTGGCAAAACTATGCCAGAAAGAGCCGAAGTCTACCGGAGTAGGTGACGTGGACACCTATGTCAAGAACGTCTATGATGCAGCTATCTTGTCAATGAGCACAACAGAACAATTACAGAATCTGTACTATCGCTCAATAGGTGAGACAAAAGACGGTGTGACAGATGTAAACATCAAAAAACCGACAGTAGAAGAACTGACCGCACTCAGTGTGACCATTGCTGCACAAGCTTTGACAATCAAGGATGCCGCCGGTGCCGCAGATAAAGCTTTATCTGCCTCCAAAGCACAGAAGAATCCGATGAAAGCAGCTAAAATTGCCACAGCTCTAGGGTTTACAAAGGATGCGTATCCTATCTTGGTAGAGGAATCCGCTGCTCAAACAAAGGCCATTGCTGCAATGATAGAAACCGCAAAAACAGCTAAGAACCTATAAACATGCGTTTGAGTTTATTATTCCTAATGTTTGTGTATAGCCTTTATGGCTATACACAAAATCAGGCGGACACACGCCCCGTAGTGGGAGTTGCCAAATTTACGTGCGAAACAGACAGCCGGTTTTCCGGACTAGTCACAGAAAAGGTAGTGGAGATGCTGACCAACACGAAACGTTTTCAGGTAGTAGATCGTACCAGTAACGATAAAGTAAAAGCGGAACTGGAACTACAAAAAAGTGAAGCTTTCATGGACAGCAAGAATCTGGTAGAACAAGATATCGCCATAGCAGCAGAGAAACTGATTACCGGTCATATCAATAAGATCCCTATTTATGCCATGAAGAATGCAGACGGTTCTGTCAAGGGGTATAAAGGAAGCGTTTCTTTCCAAATGAAAGTAGTCGATGTGGCCACAGGATTGAGCACAGAGGCTGTAAGCTTCGACGGTAAAGCGAGTGATCTGATGCTTTCACCGGAAAGTGCCGTCACGCAAGCCATGCAATCATTGCAGGGACAACTGGAAGAATATTTTCGGAAGAATTTCCCTGTTTCCGGCAAGATACTCAAAATTCTGCAAGAAGATAAGACCGGTGCCAAAGTCGTTCTGCTAAATATCGGTAAGAAACAAGGCGTGAAAGAAAGGGATAAATTCATTGTATCTATTGTGGAAATGCTTGAAGGGCAACCTTATCCGAAAGAACTCGGAGAGATAGAAGTACAGAAACTTTCAGGAGAATCTTTCGCCGAATGTAAAGTCCCCAAGAAAATGGGTGGAGAAATAAAAGCCCGTTTCACGGGTAATGAGAAAATTATTTGTAACCTAATTATTGAATAGAATATGTTACGACACTGTTTATTAATTATATGCCTCCTGATTGCATATAATCTTTTCGGACAAAATAAAGTCAATTTTCTGTCCGACGGGCCAAACACATTATCACTCCGTGTAACTGCATACGGAAAAAAAGCAAAGGAAGCGATAGAGAACGCTGAACAGGCAGCAGTCAGAGCAATCCTGTTCAGAGGCATACCGGGCTCCAACCAGGTAGAGAATCCTTTAATTGGCGTAAATGAAGAAAAAATACAGAAAGAACACAAATCTTACTTCAAGGAACTTTTCGAAGAAAAGCGTTGCAGCAGTTTTATCTTATCTACTATACCCGTCTCCAAGTTCTCCAAAGACGCTACAAAAAAGAAATGTATTGTCACAGATATAAAAGTCAATCTTCAGGCTCTGCGCAGTGATTTGGAACAACATAAAGTGATTCGGAAATTCGGGTTTTAATTAAAAATACATGAATATGAGCAAATATATCCTGATGCTTTTACTGCTACTGCCTAACGTAGCAGGAGCTATCGCACAAAATGTAAATACTGTTCAGCCTAAAATTATGGTAATACCTTATACAAAGGAAGGTGAAGATTTACGTACCGTATTGGAGGATGACGTCAACAAAAGAATTACATTGGCAAAAATCAGAGAGGCATTTGATGACCGGGGGTTTACAACCATTGATTTTACCGCACGGTTAAAAGCAATCTCTCAAAATGAAGTCTTTACCGCCGACAATCAAACCGATCTGAAAAGCCGGTTGATAGAAATGTCCGGAGCAGATATTTACGTGGAAGCAGAAATGAATGTCCTTCTATCTTCATCAGGAAACTCTGTGAAGGTGATTGTTACGGCTTATGATGTATCAACGGGAGCATCTTTGGCGAACAAAGTAGGCGATAGCGGAAAATTCTACACGGACGATATTGGAAAACTGGCAAGTAAGTCTATAGGGTCATGTGCTGAGGAATTTCTGAATACTATTCAGACTAAATTCTCCGACATTGTAGAGAACGGACGTTCAGTAATCATTAATTTCGGATTCGACCAGAATTCCTCTTATTCCATGTCTTCAGAAATAGGCGGACAAGGTTTACAATTATCCGACGAGTTGGAAATGTGGATGGAAGAGCATGCTTATAAGAATAATTATCACATACAGGGAACGACTGATAAACAAATGATATTCGATGACGTGCGTATTCCCTTGAAAGACCCTAAAAACGGCAATAACTACAACACCAATAAATTTGCTTTAGAAATCTTCAAATTCATGAGAAAACTAGGGCTACAGGTACAGCGTGATATAAAAGGAACAACAATCTATATAACAATTAAATAAGATGGAAAAACTTATCTTATCCTTTTTAATCGGCTTACTAGGCATTTCCTCCACTTATGCCCAGCACGATAATGACATCACAATCGGGATCGTCGTTCCTGAGCAACAAAAGGAAATGGACGCGAACGCTTTCCGTCTACTGGCTACCCGGCTAAATGCCGTAATGGGAGCGAACGGTGTATCGTCTGAGACAAACGGGACTTTCGTTATATATCCTGTAGTAAACATACTCGACCAGAAGTTGGTGGAAGGCGGACTACGTAATATAACAATGGTTGAAGTGGAACTTTCACTTTTTGTCAAACAAGTAGTTACTCATACACTTTTCGGTAGCTGTTCCAAAATTTTAAAAGGAAACGGTCGAAACTTATCAGATGCCATACGAAATGCTTTTTCTGGAATGAACACGAGAGATAATGTATATAGCCAGTTCCTGACACAAACGAAGGAAAAAATAGCTAACTATTATCTTGAGAATAAAGCTAATCTATTAAGCCAGGCACATCAATTGGCAGCAAACCAGCAATACGAGCAAGCATTGGCTTTACTGACGACCTTTCCTCAAAATCTGAAAGGAGCAAACGAGGTGCAGGCAGTAGCCATTGAGATTTATAAAAAATACCAGAATCAAGTCTGCGCCCAAATGATATTAAAGGCTGAAGCTGCTATATCTTTGCAGAATTACGAGGAAGCTGCTTTTATTTTAGCATCTATTGATACAGAATCGATCTGTCATTCTGATGCCGCGAAATTAATAAAGAAAGTGGAAGATACCATCAAAGCAGACCAAAAAGCCGAACAAGAACTAGAAGAAAAACTATTAAACAAGAAAATAAGTCTGGAGAAAAGACGTATTGATGCCATCAAGGAAATAGCAACTGCTTATTTGAGCAACCAGCCCCAGATCACTTATACACAGATTATCAAATAATTCAATAGCCTTGACTGAATTTTCAATGTTCAGCCAAGGCTATTAACTTCTCTTTATTCATGCAGACCATGACTGCCCTATCTTTACTCTTCTTTCTTCGACATAATGAAATGAGTCTGATTGCCCCACCCTTCTCTCTTGATGACTCCTTCGGATACAAAAGACTTGAGGTCGGCAAGTGCGGTATTCTTCAGCCGTCCCGTCAGTTGTGTATAAGTAGAACGTGTAATAAAGCCATGTTGCCTGATATATTGCAGGACAATCTTCTTCAAGGTTTCCTTATCCCATTCCCGTGAAGCTCTGAAATCAATGCATTTCTTACGCTCCAAATCCCCGCGAATACCTTCCCGGAAGCTCTTGGAAGCACGGAAGTTCACACCATTGAAAGCAACCGAGCTGGAACGAATATCATTCTTGTCTGCCACCAGACGGGAAGCTTTCACCTTGGCGGAAAAGAAGCCGAACTCACCCAGTTCGACACGGTACCCTTCGCCCAAGTACTGCAAGACGTCATCTTTCAATTCCGTGAGGATGCCGTCTATCACTCCTTCCTTAAATCCGGTTCTCTTGGCAACCATGCGAATCAATCGTTCTGCCGTAATCGTTCCATTATAAACGACGTCAGCATACATCGTTTCTGTTTCCCCTTCTTTTGTAGTCAAGGCAGCTATGGTGCGCAGTCAGAGAAATTGGTCACCACCTCTATCAGTATGATAATGTAGATCAAGGTAACGATTACAACGTTGCTAAAATGATGCAAGGACGTACTCCGGGTGTAAACGTTGCATCAGCCAGTGGTACTCCGGGTGAACAGCCTAGCGTACGAGTACGAGGTATTGCCTCTATCTCAGGCAACAGTACCCCTCTTTACGTTGTCGATGGTGTTCCTAGTGAATCAACGCCAATGCTGAACCCGAATGATGTTGAGCGAATGGATGTGTTGAAAGATGCTTCTGCGGCAGCGATCTACGGTTCACGTGCCAACAATGGAGTAGTCATCATCACCACTAAAGAAGTAGCGAGCTTCTTGTTTTCAGGAATAACTTAACACATTTACAAAGAAAAGGTCAACTCACCCTCATGAGTTGACCTTTCTTTTATTCTCTATCCTTTTTATTCACTCCTGCTATTCAGCTTTGAACTTAACTTTCAGAATCTTGCTGATAGCCGGCTTATACTTCTTCAACATCCGGTCGAATCCCAAATCATTGGGGTGAGTTCCGTCGATAGTTCCCTCGTGATCTGTTCCCAAGAAGCGGTCTTCTTTAATGAAATACAGGTTCTTTACGCCTTTTTTACGCAGTACTTCTACTTGTTCGGCGACGGCCTCATTCTGCCGTTTTACATTCTCACGGGCTTTCTGATTAAAGTTTCCCGTTTCGCGTATCAATGTCTGTATGATAATAATAGGTGTATCCGGATGCTTCTGGCGCAACGTCATTACAAAATCAACAGTCCGGTCGGTTATCTCTTTGGGAGAAGGATTAGGAATACAATCCAAGATAAAAGCGTCCGCATCAATATCCGCCAACATCCCGGCAACTTCTTTCTCCATTTTTCCATTACCGCTCAATCCCAAATTAATGAAATTATATCCGCTGCTACGGGATAAGCGAGCCGGATAAGCCATCCCGGGACGACTGGCAGATGCTCCCTGCAAAATACTGGACCCGTATACCACTATCTTTCCTTTGAACGGATTTTCTCCTTTACGTATGTGAGCATCAGAAGAAACGCCTATCTCCAGACTCTTCAACTCATCATATAAAGGCAGATATAACAAACATTCTTTCTCTTCGGTTCCCATATTATCAACAATCACTCTTTCCGTAGTTACGCCACCCGGCATCCCTACTCCGGCAAATTGCCATTTCCCATCGCGTTTGATATACAAATCCAAGCCTTTCTGGGCTATCCCGGTCAAGTTTGGCAATTGGTAATTGCCAGAAACAGTCCATTTAGCTTTTATCACCGGGCTGTCCGTTGTGAAGGAAATAGCCAAACCTGCAGAGTTAGTGAATAGCTTCTTTACCGCAGGAGGCATCGTACAATACTTTGCTGTGTCTACCCGGTGGAAATATTCGCCTTCGGCAGTCGCTTTTCCTACCAGTAAAAGCTCTTGGGCGGGCACATAGGTAAAATTGTTCTTCTGCTGTCCGAATGTTGTAAGGGGAAACATTATCAGACCCAAGCAAATCCATACATTTCGTGTTAAGTTTCTCATGATCAGTTTAATATTAATAGTTTATTCCAGTATATCGTAGCTGTATCAAAAAAGCTACTTATAAATCAGCGTTGATAAATACTCTTCTGCAAACATTTCATTGGCAACCTCCAGTAATTGCTCTGCTGTTAACTCTTCAATACGCCTAAAAACAAACTCGGATGATTCATATTTATGATAATGAAGGTATGTTTTCGCCATTCCCAACGCATTATTCTCAAAGTTATCAGATGCCACTCCGATTTGTCCGATCAACTGCTTTTTCGCTGCTGCCAACTGGGAGGAAGTCATTTTCACATCACGCATCCGCTTCAGTTCCTTATAGGTCAGTTTCAAACAGGTGTCCATATCATCCACATCTGTCCCGAAATAAATACAGAAAGCCCCTGTATCCGTGTAAGAGGTCAGATTGGATTCGACATTATAAACCAGCCCTCTACGCTCACGAAGAGACACATTGAGTTTGCTATTCATTCCGGGACCTCCGAGGATATTGTTCAATAAATAGAGAGCCGTGCGCTTGTCGTCATACGCATTATAGCCACGGCTACCCATCATTACATGTGCCTGGTGTGTGTCTTTGGAAACCGTCAGATGTTCCGGCACATAAAGAGGCGGAGGTGTACGACGATTCTCTACTCTTACATCAGGAATATCCAAGAGGTATTTCTCTACCAGGCGGATGATTCTTTTGAATTCATATTGTCCCTGAACAAAAAACACCATATTCCCCGGTTGGTAAAACCGGCGGGTAAACGATAGAACATCCTCTGTGCGAAAACTCCGCAGCAGCTCCGGTTTACCAAGAATGTTTCTTCCCAATGGATGATTGCGGAAGATCATATCCTCAAAATCATCGAAGATCAGTTCCGACGGAGTATCCTCATACGACTGGATTTCATCAATAATGACCTCCGTTTCTTTTTCTATCTCATGCTGCGGAAAAGTTGAATGAAATACAATATCCCCCAACAGTTCAAGCGCCCGTTCCAGATGTTCTTTCAGGAAAGCGGCATAGACCACCGTTTCTTCCTTATTAGTGTAAGCATTCAAGTCGCCACCCACATTCTCCATCCGGTTGAGGATATGCCAGGCTTTCCGCTTCTCCGTTCCCTTAAAAATCAGGTGTTCCACAAAATGGGCCATTCCCTGCTCATTCTCCGCCTCATCGCGCGTTCCGGCATCGATCGCAAAACCACAATAAGCTACTTTTGAGAGGGTCGGTTCATGGATAATACGTAAGCCATTTGGCAATGTATATTCGTTGCAATGCATTGTTTTCTACTTCCTTATTGAATTAATGCCACAAAAATACAATAAAACTTATTGCTGTTTATAGAAAATTGCAGATATTTGTGGACTATAACAGCAACAACGTATATGGAAAAAATAGGAATATTCTGTTCCGCCTCCGAAAACATTGACAAAATGTACTTCGAAAGTGCCCGCCAAATAGGAGAATGGATGGGGCAGAAAGGCAAAACCTTGATATATGGAGGTGCCAGCCTCGGACTGATGGAATGTGTAGCCCGCGCCGTGAAAGAAAACGGAGGCAAGGTCATCGGAGTTGTTCCCGCCAAACTGGAGGAGAACGGCAAAGTAAGCACCCTGTTAGACGAAGAAATTCACACCCGCAATTTGAGTGACCGCAAAGACATCATAACGGAGAAGTCGGAGGTGCTAGTCGCACTACCCGGAGGCGTTGGTACGCTCGATGAGATTTTCCATGTAATAGCCGCTGCTTCTATCGGCTATCACCGGAAAAAGGTCATCTTCTACAACGAATATGGTTTCTATGACGAACTATTGAAAGCACTCCACACCCTGGAGGATAAAGGGTTTGCACGGCAACCATTCTCAACCTATTACGAAGTAGCAAACACATTGAACGAATTAAAAGAAAAAATAAACTGATTATATGATAGACTCCATCAAACAACTTTTGCAACAGGAAGCACAAGCTGTGCTCAACATCCCTGTAACAGACGCTTATGAAAAAGCAGTGAAACTGATTGTAGAACAAATACATCAGAAAAAGGGAAAACTGGTAACTTCCGGTATGGGAAAAGCCGGACAGATTGCCATGAACATTGCTACAACTTTTTGTTCCACCGGTATTCCATCTGTCTTTCTGCACCCCAGCGAAGCGCAACACGGGGACTTGGGGATTTTACAAAGAAATGATTTACTCCTGTTGATCTCCAACTCGGGCAAGACACGGGAAATTGTGGAATTAACCCGTCTGGCTCATAATCTGGATCCGGACTTGAAGTTTATTGTTATTACTGGTAATCCGGACAGTCCGTTGGCAAAAGAGTCGGATGTTTGCCTTAGTACCGGTAAGCCGGCTGAAGTCTGTGTGTTAGGCATGACTCCTACTACCTCTACCACTGCCATGACAGTGATCGGAGATATATTGGTGGTGCAAACCATGAAAGAAACAGGATTCACGATCGCCGAATATTCAAAACGCCATCATGGTGGTTATCTGGGAGAAAAATCAAGATCACTATGCGAAAAGTAATCGGTATCGGAGAGACCATCCTCGACATCATCTTTCGAGGCGACCAGCCTTCCGCAGCCGTACCGGGAGGCTCTGTATTCAATGGCATCGTCTCATTGGGACGAATGGGAGTAAACGTCGGTTTCATCAGTGAAACCGGGAATGACCGTGTAGGCAATATGATCCTGCAGTTTATGCGTGAGAATAATATTCCAACCGATCATGTCAACGTATTCCCGGACGGTAAATCACCAGTATCTCTGGCTTTTCTCAACGAGCAAAGCGATGCAGAATATATATTTTACAAGGACTATCCCAAGCAACGCCTGGACGTCCTATTCCCTAAATTAGAGGAAGATGACATTGTGATGGTGGGGTCGTATTATGCACTGAATCCGGTACTGCGGGAAAAGATTCTCGAATTACTCGATCAGGCACGGGAAAAGAAAGCCATCATCTATTACGACCCGAATTTCCGCTCTTCTCATAAGAACGAAGCCATCAGACTGGCTCCAACCATTATTGAGAATCTTGAATATGCGGATATTGTACGCGGTTCATTGGAGGATTTCCTCTATATGTACAACATACAGGACGTAGACAAGATATACAAGGATAAAATCAAATTCTATTGCCCACGATTCATCTGTACTGCAGGTGGAGAAAAAGTAGCGTTGCGCACCAATCTGGTCAACAAAGATTATCCGGTAGAACCGTTACAGGCAGTCAGCACCATTGGGGCCGGCGACAATTTTAATGCAGGACTCATTTATGGATTACTCAAATATGATGTTCGATACCGCGACCTAAATAACTTGAATGAAGATATATGGGATAAAATAATCCAATGCGGAAAAGACTTCGCAGCCGAGGTTTGCGGAAGTTTCAGTAATTCGGTATCCGTGGAGTTTGCTAAGAAATACAGGTAAAATTTACCATAATGCACAAAAGGACACAGAGCTTTATATCATTCGCTCAACAACTATATAGGAGTATACAAACGTATCTGAAAAGAGGAATCGGACTCTTTATGGAAGACATAGAACAGTTGCGCAGCATTTTATTAACAGATAATTGATTGTTGATAAAGGATAAATATGGCTCAGTTGTAATTCTTGGGGATTTGATTCAGTGCAATCACATCCTTAAAATTTAATTCAATTCTATACTGGAATGAATGAGATTTTGTTTTCAATTACTGATTTGCATAAGTATAACATGAACTTTTGATTCATAAGTTCCACCCGTTTCACCTTATAGCTGAAACATCGATGAATAAGGAGATAGCGGGTGAAAGCGTAGGAAAAAAACAGGTGAAGGCTTCCATTATCGCTTTCACCTTTGGAATTTATTTATACCGCTTGCTGGACATATATAGCCATCGTGCTGGACATATATAGCCACCGTGATGGACATATATAGCCACCGTACTGAATATATAGATGCAATACGGTGAGTATATAGATGTACCAATTCAAGTATTAACAGATGAGAACCAAGGTATTAACACCTGACGACTAGGCTATTAACATCTGACAGTTCATCTATTAATACCTGACAATGGATTTGCTATAAGCATATTTTCATTAGCTATAATGATATCCGGATTAGCTATAATGATATTGGTTTTAGCTCAAAGGATATTTTGAAAAGCCAAGGTGAAACCGATAATGTTCTGTTTCACCTGATTTCACCCCTCGCTTTCACCCGCTATAGCCTTATTCATCGGCATTTCAAGAATCAGGTGAAAGCGATGAATGGCAATAATCTTATAGTGGCATTGATGATACTTTAGTTATAAAGAAAGAGGTAAGTTACGCAGTATTCCGCTATCGAATGAGTCAGAACTGCACAGTTTAGTTCATTTTCACACCGGAATGAATCTATTTTGTTAAGAATATGATTGCTCTGCATCAAATCCCCCAATTTTCAGACTGATCCATAAATATGATGACGTCTACAATAATTATCCGTTATCAACCATTCATTATCAACTAAATTAACTATCTTTGCAGCCGAAATAAAAGATATACAGAGATTTAATGAAGACATTTGAAGAGCTTGGTGTTTCTCCGGAGATACGTAGAGCAATTGAAGAAATGGGATACGAGAATCCCATGCCGGTACAAGAGGAAGTGATTCCGTACCTTTTAGGAGAAAATAATGATGTAGTAGCTCTTGCACAGACAGGAACAGGTAAAACAGCCGCATTCGGTTTGCCTCTGCTCCAACAAATTGACGTAAAGAACAGAATCCCACAATCACTTATCCTCTGCCCTACCCGTGAGCTTTGTCTCCAAATAGCAGGAGATTTGAACGACTATTCCAAATACATTGATGGACTAAAAGTACTGCCTGTATATGGAGGTTCTTCCATTGACAGCCAGATACGCAGCCTGAAACGAGGCGTACATATCATCGTAGCCACTCCTGGACGTTTGCTGGACTTGATGGAACGCAAGACCGTTTCCCTATCCACCATCCGCAACGTTGTAATGGACGAAGCAGACGAGATGCTGAACATGGGATTTACAGATAGCATTAACGCTATTCTGGCTGATGTACCGCAAGAACGTAACACACTGCTTTTCTCCGCTACTATGAGCCCGGAAATTGCACGTATCTCCAAGAACTATTTACGTAACGCAAAAGAAATTACTATTGGCCGTAAGAACGAAAGTACCAACAACGTTAAACACGTAGTTTATACCGTACAAGCGAAAGATAAATACGAGGCTTTAAAACGCATTGTCGACTATTACCCGCAAATATACGGTATTATTTTCTGCCGTACCCGCAAGGAAACACAGGAAATTGCTGACAAATTAATGCAAGAAGGCTATAATGCCGACTCGCTGCATGGCGAACTTTCACAAGCACAACGAGACACTGTCATGCAAAAGTTCCGTATTCGTAATCTGCAGTTGCTTGTTGCTACGGATGTAGCAGCCCGTGGTCTGGATGTGGACGATTTGACTCACGTCATCAACTACGGCTTGCCTGATGATACAGAAAGCTACACTCACCGCAGCGGACGTACAGGACGTGCCGGAAAAACCGGTACTTCTATCGCTATCATCAATCTCCGCGAGAAGGGAAAGTTAAGAGAAATAGAACGAATTATCGGCAAGAAATTCATTACCGGAGAGATGCCGACTGCGGCAGGCATTTGCCAAAAGCAGTTGATTAAGGTTATTGACGACCTTGAAAAAGTAAAAGTAAATGAAGAAGAAATCGCAGGCTTCATGCCGGAAATCTATCGTAAACTAGAATGGTTGAGCAAGGAAGACCTGATAAAACGAGTGGTTTCGCACGAATTCAACCGTTTCGCAGAATATTACCGCCACCGCCCGGAAATAGAACAACCAACAATTGAAAGCCGTAGTGAACGTGCCAGAAAAAGTGACCGCAAAGAAAACGGTTTCGAAAAGAGAAGTCGGAAAGCTGCTCCAGGCTTCAACCGCCTATTCATCAATCTGGGTAAAACAGATAGTTTCTTCCCCAGTAATCTTATCGGCTTATTGAACAGTAATACACGCGGACGTATCGAGTTGGGACGCATTGACCTGATGCAGAACTTCTCTTTCTTCGAAGTACCTGAAAAAGAAACTGTCAATGTTCTAAAAGCTCTAAACCGTGCCAAATGGAATGGTCGTAAAGTTGTTGTAGAAGTCTCCAGTGAAGAAGGCGGAAAAGGATACGAAAACGGTTCGGGTGAACGCAAAGGAGGTAAAAGATCCGGTAAAAACGAAGAGCGCGCTCCACGCTATGAAAATAAAGACAGAAAATCTAAGGATGCTTCTGCCAAAGGTTCAAAATCCAGCAAGAAGGAAAAACCAAGCCGTGCAGAGCGGGGATATTCGGATGCCCGCGGACCGAAAAGGAAAGATAACTGGCAGGAATTTTTCAAAGATAAAGAACCCGACTTTAGTGAAGAAGGATGGGCGAGAAGAAAGCCCAAAAAGCAACTTTAATCTTCCGAGAAATTGGGGGTGTGTCAACATGATAAACTATTCAACCCCTTGACACACCCCCTCTCAATTATACTAATGAAAGTCCTTCTCTTTCAAATCTTTTTTTTTCATCTCTCTATACTGCCGCGGAGGTATTCCGAACTTTTGAGAAAACACTTTATAGAAAGTACCTCTATTCGTATAACCCGCCTTATTCATAATCTCCTCTACTGTAAGATTTGTAGTAAGCAACAGGCGTTCCGCTACCGTCAGACGATACTCTTTGATAATGTCAGCCGGAGTTTTATCCGTTACATTCTTCAATTTCCGATAAAACTGACGAGTGCTACACCCTAATGAAGCGCTCAACAACTCTACCGAAAGCTCCGGATTCTCCACATATTCATCTATCACTCGCATCATTTTCTCAAAGAACGACTTGTCTTCTTTATGCAAAAGATGCCCGTCTTCCAGTTTAAAAGCACTATAAATAGAGCTATAATACTCTTTCATATCCTCTTTACGCCTAATCTGCCTTTCTACAATCTTCTCTAGATATTCGACATTAAAAGGTTTTGTAACGTATGCCTCCGCACCCGATTCGATTCCTTTCACTTGCTCATCAATATAATTAAGTGCCGAGAGCAATACTAGCGGAATATGACTCAACAATTTATCTTCCTTCACAATCTTCGCAAATGCCCGTCCATCCATATCCGGCATCATCACATCCGATAAAATCAAGTCCGGTTGTTTCAGTTTCAACTGTTCCAACGCCTCCTGCGCACTATTAAACGGCTGCACATTATATTTACCCGCAAAAATTTCTGTCACAAACCACAACATAGAAGGATCATCATCAATAATCATTATAGTCTGCCTAGAAGCGTCATAATCTGCAACAATATCCTTCTTCTGCTCTACTGGTTTATCGCTAATTGGCATTACTTGCTTCTTCAGTTCCTTCAATTCTCCTGATTTCGCATCAGTAACAGTCAACATCGGCAAAACAACCTCAAAAGTCGTCACCTCTTCCGGTATGCTCATCACGCGAATCTCTCCAGCAAGCAGATTCACCATACTATGACAAATAGCCAGTCCCAAGCCATTTCTCGGGAAAGCTTCGTTCTTATTCTGCGTTTCAAAATCATCCAGAATCTTATAGCGATCGAATATCTTATCCAGATTCTCCTTCTTAATTCCCTTACCTGAATTGGATACACGGATACAAAGCCTTTCTCCTTCAATACATTGCTCCACAGTTATCTTACCGCCATCGGAGGTATATTTGAAGGCATTCGATATCAAATTATTGACAATTTTACTCAAGCAACTCACATCTGTATTCCAGCGATCTCCCTCCTCAATATTTAGTTGATAATCCACCTTTCTACTTTCCACCCATTCACCGAAAGATTCGGCAATGCCCCGAGTATGCTCATCCACAGCTACCTCTTGTATATCCAATACCTTATGCCCTGTTTCTAACCGACGAAATTCTATCAGTTCTTGAATCAGCGAATTCAGTTTCTGTGCATTCTGTTGAACCAAATCAGCATATTTACGGATATATCCATCTGTTCCGGCATAGGACAGAATCTTCTCACAAGGTCCTGATATTAAAGTAAGAGGCGTACAAAATTCATGTGTGATATTTGTAAAGAACCTTAATTTAGATTCATAAATTTCATCCCGTTTTTGTTGGTTCAGTTTCTCAATAATAATATCCCGTTTCCGACGATAGCGACGAATAGCCATATAAACAAGCCCCCAAAGCAAAAGAAGAAACAGCAAGAAATATCCCCAATAAGCTAATTGTGTCATATACCAAGGAGGAGCAATACGAATGACCAAAGAGTACGGCTTGCTTTCTTTACCCATAATATTACTCCGGCATTTCACCCAAAGAGTGTATTGACCGGGTGGAAGATTGGAGAAAACAGCCGTTGTAGAAGAGCCGTTCTCTATCCAATTATTGCTTAGTCCGTCTATCATATAAGAATAAGTATAATTATTACCATTGATATAATCGACAGCTACAAAAGATAAATTGAAAAAATTCTGGCTATAATCCAGTTCCAACACTTCCACATCTTTATCTTGCCGCAAAAAATGATAAATATTATATTCTTTTCCAAAGATAGATAGACGGTAAAACTGCAATTTCGGCATATATTCCATAGCCGTAAGATCGTTTTCATTGATAGTAATAAATCCGTTCGTTCCACCGAAGAAGAGAGTCCCTGTACGCTCGTCCTTAAAGAAAGCACCATCACTGAACTCTGTGACTTCCAGATTATTCTGCCGATTATAAGCCTGGACAGTATTTGCCTCAATATTAAACCGTACCACCCCTTGATTGGTACTTAGCCAAAGATTATGTTCGCCATCTTCCAAAATGCCGTGAACCGTATTATTGGGGAATCCATCTGCCTCATTATATACCCGATAATTACCGGGCGACTGCATGTGTGTCAACCCAAAACTAGTACCCAACCAACAACCTTTTTTATTTGAAAGAATGGCAAAAATATCATTTACAGCCTGGTTACTGACTTCCTGGTCAAAACGAAATGGCATCATCACCTCCGTCTTCACATTCATCCGGTAAGCACCATAACCACGATTACCAAACCATAGAATGGAATCATTTTCCTGATGAGACGTAAAAAAGTAATTAGAGGCTCTTCTCCCTCCATCTAACACAATTCTTCGGGTAAACATAACTTTAGGTTCTCCATCAGAAACGTTCAGCACAATTTTCACAATTCCCTCACCTACAGTAGCCACCCAAATCGTACTGTCATTCAATTCACATATAGAGTGCACATATCTCAACGTCTTACCGTCAACCATAACAGGAAACTCTTTTACTTTTCTCTCCCGATAAGAATAATAGTTCATCCCATGCTCCGTTCCTATCCACAGTCGATTCCAACAACTAGGAGCAAAACAGTAAACGGAATTATCCGTCAACGAACTATTCCCTGTATGCAACCGTTCCACATCAAACTTTCCTCCCGTATCTGGAGCATAACGGAGCATACGCAAAATTCCATCTCCTTTAGTCCCTACCCATAACGTTTGCTCATCATCCAAAAACAAAGCCCGCACCGGAGTGTTAATTTGATAGTCAGAAGTATCCAATAAAGTATTCCGAATAGAAAAATGGTCGATGAAATACATATATACCCCCTGTCCATCAGTTCCCACCCAAATAATATCCTGAAATCGATCTTTAAACAGACAGAAAATGCCGGATTCAATGCCGATTGATTGCATGACATATTTAACCTTACTGTCGGACTGATATTTCAAGCAAATCAATCCACTGCTTTTGAAACCGACATAATAATCATCTCTTTGCTTGACAATAGAAGAGACCTGCCCTCGCTGAGCTATCTCCTCTTTCAAATCAGCTATGAAATATTTATTCCGGCTACGCAAATCATACTCATAAAGATCATAAGCACCGTCAATAAAATAAACCAAATCTCCTTCTCCTGATGTCCAAAACAACTCTCCCTCCTGCTCAAACAACGACTGAAGAATAAGTTCCGGAATACTATCTTCCTTCTTTTCAATAACATAACTACGGACATCACCACTAGAAGAAAAAATCCATAGAACATTCGCACTATCCACACATATATACTGTATATCCTCAAAAGCTAACCGCTTTGCATTCAAACGGTGGAATTTAAGTTCTTTCCGATCAAAATAATAAATATAACCGTCATCCTTAATGACCAAGACATCATTCTCCCGCGTTTTTGCCATACAGCTAATATCCTGAAAGTCTTTAAACCGCTGAACAGTCTGCAAATGAGTATCGAAACGGTCGAGTCCATAATTCGTCTGTATCCATAAAACATGGTCTTCCGCTTCCATTATATTATCAATCAAGTTACCTGACAAATTGTTCCGGACATCAACAGGCTTATACAAACGGAGTTCAGTCCCATCAAACACATTTAATCCGTCACACGAACCAATCCAGATCAATCCATCACAATCCTGACAAATAGAAAGAATGGCACTATTAGACAATCCGTTTTTGCTGGAAAACTGACGCAAACTGTATGCTGTAGCCTCAACATCCAACAGACTCCACCAACCGATAACGAGAAAAAAGAAAAATCGAGAAAGATATGTTTTTCCCATAAGCAACAAAGTATTTCATTCAATAGCAAAGAATGCAGTTCATTAATACAAAAGTAATAAAGAAACTTCTTACGACAATAATAAATTGCACGATTTTCCGCCATTTCCTCCTCAATTCCTGCCATTTTATCAAGAAAAGACATAAATGGCATAAATTCGTACATACATTCCTCAGCACCACCCCCATATTTGCAACGTCTGATTTTCATAACGGTCAAGACACTATTTTATATTAACCATTAAACATTAATACGTATGACCTAAAAGTACTCTCCATTCAAAATCAAAACTAGCATCAGAGAATTTTAATCATTTAATTTAATTCCTTAAATCAAAACAAGGTATGACTTGTAGAAAGTATAAACTTTTGTTTTTCAGTCTCGCTATAGCCTCTTTATTTATTCTGGCGCCCGACATTAATGCCGGACAGGCGAGCATATTGAGCACTTCGCAAACGAAGAATACCCTCGTAAAAGGAACGGTAAAAGATGCATCCGGTGAACCTCTCATCGGAGTAAGCGTAAGTGTAAAAGGCAAGTCGGGAATCGGAACAATTACAGACATCAACGGCAACTTCTCCATTCAATGTGACGCCAATGATATACTAGTTTTTTCGTACATCGGCTATGCAACTCTAGAGTTTCCGGTTAACGGAAAGAGTTCTCTTTCCATTAGCATGAAAGAAGACACGAAAGTCCTCGATGAAGTTATTGTAGTAGGATATGGCACAACAACCCGTAAAAGTGCGGTAGGTGCGGTAGACCAAGTAAAAGCCGACATGATTGAAAACCGTCCGGTGGCAAACATGACTCAGGCATTGCAAGGAGCAGCACCGAACGTTATCATACAGCAACGTAACCACAACCCGAATGATAACAAAACGAATTTCAATATCCGTGGTATCAGTACGCTGAATGACAATAGCCCTCTATTTGTGATAGACGGACTGGTAGCTGACGGTGAAAGCTTCAATAAGCTGAATCCGATGGACATCGAAAACATCTCTATCTTGAAAGATGCAGGAACGGCCGCTATCTACGGTTCACGTTCTTCCAACGGTGTAGTAGTGGTGACCACCAAAAAAGGGAAAAAGAACCAGCGTCCGGTAGTCCGCTTGAGCGGCATGATAGGTTGGGAAAATCCGGACATCCTGTTCTCTCCGGTAGCAGGCTATCAAAACGCAACACTGAGAAATCTTGCAGAAACCAATGTAGGCAATGCTCCCAAGTATACTCCTGACCAAATCCGCGATTTAGCCGCTCATCAGAATGAAGAGAGCTGGTTCTTTGACCAGATTATGCGAACAGCCATGCAACAGAATTATAACCTAAGCGTATCCGGAGGTAGCGAACACTCTACTTACATGATTTCAATGGGTTATTACGATCAGGAAAGCAACTATGTAGGAAACGACTCTTTCGGTGTTCAACGCTACAACTTCCGCACAAGTCTGAGTACTGAGCTCGGACGCTTCAAACTGACCGGAATCCTTGCTTATGCCCGCAACAACAGTGTAAGCACTACCGGAGGAAGTCTGGAAGTAGATGCCGCCCGTACCCCGACCTACTATTACTATAAAATGAAATCAGCAGACGGACGATACCTGCTGAATGATATATTGTCCGAGTTCAACCCACTGGGACAGTTGGAAGCGGGTGGAAGAAATAAGTACCGTAATAACTACATCAACACAAACGTTTCCGCCGAAATGAAGATTATTGACGGATTAAAATTGAAAGGAGTGTTCGGTGCTGACATCATGAACGACACACGTTTTACCAGGAATCATGCAGTGGCTTATTATAGTAGCGAAGAAGCCACAGAACCGCGTCCAATCAAAAAAGAAAACAACAAAACCAGTAACTGGAACAGTAACGCCTATCTTATCAATACTCAACTGCTATTGGATTACAACAAAACATTCGGCAAGCATACGGTCAACGGTCTAGTAGGATTGACCAACGAGTCATACACACAAAGCAGTAACGAAATAGAAAAGAAGTATGTAGACCCCGATTTAGGTATTGCTACTGACGAAACAACCAGTGAGCCGGGAAACATCACAGGAAAAACTTCCGTTGACGGCAGTAACCGTACCAGCATAACCTCTTTCCTTGGACGTGCAGGTTATTCGTATGCCGACAGATATTATGCAGAATTCAGTTTTCGCTACGACGGAGCTTCTAAGTTCCACAAGGACTATCGTTGGGGCTTTTTCCCCTCAGTCTCCTTGGGGTGGCGCCCTACAGAAGAATCCTTCATGGAGTTTTATAAAGAAAAGATAGGCGACTTGAAGTTACGGGCCTCTTATGGTGTCTTGGGCAGTCAAGCAATCGGTACTTACGATCGTTTTACCGTATATGACGTGTATGACAACAGCTATGCCTACAATAACAAAACTGTATCGGGAGCCGGATTCAAACTGGGACTAGAAAATCTGACTTGGGAAAAAACCCAAACATTCAATATCGGTGTCGATGCCTCTTTCCTACAAAACAGTCTGACTGTCACTTTCGATTACTTCCATAAAAGAACGAATGACATCTTAATGAAACCGCTGATTTCTTCTGTATTCGGTACGGAAATGCCTATGGCAAATATCGGCAAGATGCAAAATCAGGGATGGGATCTATCTGTCAACTATCGATTGAAAACTGGGGCGTTTACTCACAATTTCAACTTTAATTTGGGAGATTCTTGGAACAAGGTATTAGAATTCCCCGGAGACGAACAAATTACCCAAGTAGAAGAGTTAAGCCGTATCATCCGGGTCGGTGTTCCCTTGAACTCTTATTATGGCTATAAGATGGCAGGATTTTTCCAAAGTTACGATGAAATTGAAGCGTCTGCCATACCAGTAGGAGCTAAGGTACAACCCGGAGATATTAAATTTGTAGACCGAAATGACGACGGTATCATCGACTCGAAAGATAAGTTTATTCTTGGTAATGCCTTCCCACGTTATACTTTCGGATTCACCTACGGTCTGAACTGGAAAGGGATCGATTTCAGTATGTTCTGGCAAGGAGTAGGCAAACGTGACATGATGTTGCGTGGTGAATTGATAGAACCATATCACGCCAACTACTCTTATACCATTTATAAACATCAACTGGATTTTTGGACACCAACCAATACCGAGGCCCGCTGGCCAAGATTAGCAGCGCCAGGTTCTGACTCCAACAGAAACAACTACGGCAATGGAAACGGTTCCGACCTCTTCTTGCTAGACGGTAAATACTTGCGGTTGAAAAACCTCACGATTGGTTATACCCTGCCCAAAGAATGGACTAAACATTTGGGAATGCAAAAAGCCCGCTTGTATATAAACGGTCAGAACTTACTGACATTCAGCAACAACTCGTTTATAGACCCGGAATCATCCGAATTTGATTCCAAAATGAGCACAAGCGGTGCCAATAGTGGGCGTTCGTATCCTACTCTGCGTTATTTCGGATTTGGTGTAGACATTGAATTTTAATCAAACAACAGTATGAAAAGATATAAACTTCTCTATTTAGTGGCTGGGTTTGCTTCCGTGCTGATGACCGGTTGCAACGATATGGAAAATACCCCGTCCAACAAATTCACGGACAACAGCTTCTGGAACTCCACAGAGAAAGCACAATACGTAGTTAACATGGCCTACAGCCAAATGTACAATGCCGGAAGAATGTGGCAGGACGAAAGTCTGAGTGACAATGTATTCGACGGAAGAAATGTAACCGACCCGCGTGCCATTCGCAAAGGTATGGGCACTCCTTCTTTAGAACTCTTTAAAAATGAATGGAAGGATCTATACGGTGGTATCAAAACCTGCCATGTATTTCTGGAGAAAGTAGATCTGGTTCCGGGAATGAATGTAGCTGTCAAAGCACGCATGATTGCCGAAATTCGTTTTATCCGTGCCTTTATCTATTTCCGGCTAACTAATCTGTATGGAGATGTGCCATTCTTTGACAAAGATATTACAATTGATGAATCCAACTCCATTGCCCGTACTCCACGTGCTACCATCATCAGCTTCATCCATCAGGAATTAGAAGATATAGCAAACGCACTTCCCACCCGTGACCAACTGCAAGATGCTGAACAAGGCAAGATTACCAAAGGAGCGGTCAGTGCTCTACAGGCGAGAGTCTACCTAATGGACAGTGACTGGGATAACGTTATCAAATATTGCGATAATCTGATAAAGAAACAGAATGAATATGGCACATACAGCCTTCTCCCCACTTATCGTAGTGTTTTTGAAGAGACCAACGAATATAATCAGGAGATTATTCTAGACCGTGCATACGTTCCTTTCCTACTGACATGGGGTGAGATGTCAGATATGGCTCCGCTATCAGTTGGTGCACGTCTTTGTAACCGCGCTCCGCAACAATCGTTAGTAGACAGTTATTTAATGGTAGATGGCAAAGCATTCAATGAAAATAGCCCGTTATACAATCCAAGTACTCCGTATGCCAACCGCGATTTGCGGCTGACCGCCACTGTTGTTTATGACGGTTATGACTGGAGTAAGAATGTTTCGGACGGCAGTACAGGAACTATCATTCAAATCAATCCGCAATCCAACACAGTGGATAAGTATGAAGCCGGAAGTAACAAAACTGCTACCGGATATTACACCCGCAAATACTATAGCCCACAAGCAAAAGGTGATATGAATTCTGGGGTAAATCTTAGCATCATACGTTATGCCGACATTTTGTTAATGTATGCAGAGGCTCAATTTGAGAAAGGAAACATGGATGCTACTATCTGGAATCAGACCATACTCCCACTCCGAAACAGAGCTGGATTCACAGAAGAAGCAAAAGCTTATCCTACCGAAAAGACAGAAGCGGAAATGAGACAAATCATCCGTAACGAACGCCGTTGCGAACTAGCCCTCGAAGGATTGAGATGGTATGATATCAAACGCTGGAAAGCCGGAAAAGAATACCTTGAAGGATATGTCTATGGCGCAAACTTCAACAACGGTAATCCTATCCGACTGGATAAACGTCAGTTCGACGAAAACAGAGATTATTTATGGGCAGTTCCTCAAAGCCAAATCAACCTGAATCCGAATCTAGCCCCTAACAATCCCGGATATTCTAACTAATCACCCTATTAAAAGGAAATTAATATGAAAACAAAAATAACAAAAGTAGTCGCCTTATTCACTACATTAGCAATCATCTTCTCATGTACGGAAGATATGGAATACAGAGATACGGCAGTAAGCCCGGTGAATCAACTTTATGAACCAATCAGCGGAAAAAGTGTAGAACTAGTAGCATCTGCTACCGCTTCCCTATTCTTCGAATGGGAAGCAGCGAAAGCTGAAGACAGTGGCTCACCGCTCTACGAAATCGTTTTCGACAAAGAAGGGGGAAACTTCTCTAATCCTCTTTACAAAGTATTGTCTGACAACAACGGGGCGCGCAATTACGCGACTATCAGTCATAAAACACTGAATAAAATAGGTGCAGCAGCAGGATTGAACAGTGGAGAGACAGGTACAATTATCTGGACGGTCATCGCATCACGCGGTCTGAGCACGGCAATGAGCAATGTCTCACATAAACTGACGATCACCCGTATGCTCGGATTTGCAGAGGTTCCATCTCAATTATTTCTCACCGGTGAAGCAACCGAAGGGGGAAGTGATATCAGTCAAGCAGTACCTTGTTCCTCACCCGAACAGGAAACATTTGAAATCTTTACCCGTTTGAAAGGAGGAAAAAGCTATAAGCTGGTAGATAAAACCAATGACAACGCAAACTATTTCTACATTGATGGAAATAGAATTGTAGAAGGCGAAGGCGAAACGACAGTAGAAAAAGACGGAATCTATCGCATCACTATGGACTTCTCTATTGCTTCAGTCTCTATTCAGGAAGTAAAATCAGTAGGAGTATTTTTCTGCCCGAGCAACAAGGTTATTTTCGAGCTGTCTTACAAAGGTAACGGAATATTTGAAGGAGAAGGCAAAGTAACGTTTAAACAGGAGAGCTGGGGAAAAGACCAACGTTACAAACTGTTGATGTCTTACAGCGATAAAGATATGTATTGGGGAACATTGAATGACGTAGATTCATCTCCCAACGGAGCTGGTCAAGAAGATTCATATTACTTTATCAAAGAATATGGAATCAATGAAGGTAGTGAACCGCAATGGAATCACAAATGGAAATTTGACAATCAGTTTGATGGTAGCATGACCAAAGTCACCGTTAAATTCAACGGAGCAAACTATACACATTTTGTATCGCTCGGAGACGGTGTATCTCCTGAAGAACCGGAAACAACTCCTAAAAACTTATTCTTGACAGGTGAAGCCAGTGAAGGGGGAAATGATATCAGTAAAGCCGTGCAATACAATAAACTGGGAGAAGGCATATTTGAAATATTCACCCGGCTGCAAGGAGGAAAGACTTATAAGATGGCTTCTTCTCAAGAAGCAGATGCAAAGTTCTTCTATATAGAAGATGGAGAGATTAAAAGTGGAGACGGAATCACCACTGTCGAAAAAGACGGGATTTATCGTATTAAGGTAGATTTCTCCAACAAATCAGTCATTACAAAAGAAATTAAATCAATGGGACTATGGCACTGCTGGGATCGAAATGTCCTTCTTGACTTACCCTATATAGGAAATGGAGTATTTGAGGGAACAGGTACAATAAGCCCTAGTAATAATGACAATCGTTACAAACTCCTAATGGTATATGCGGACGATAGCGAATTGATTTGGGGCACCAAAAACGACACAGACGTAGTACCAGGAGAAAACCCAGATCCATCCTATTTCTATATCATGGAAACAAATGATGATGCAGAAGCAGGTCAATGGGAGCGTAAATGGAAATTTAATGATGGAATCATAGGAAATAATACAAAAGTTCGTGTTATTTTTACCGGTGAAAATTACACCCATTCTATAGAACCAGTTAATTAAGAAGATGTATGAAAAAACTATTATTATGTGTCCCGTTCCTCGCGCTGATGTTCCAAAGTTGCGGCAACATCGAAGACGAGTATATGTACGACAAGGGGCTTTATACAATCAACTGGGAAGCAGCAGCAGACAGTAGCTCGGTCACCATAATTAACCGTTTCTGGAATGAAACGGGCAATTACTTCAACTATGAAAGCGACGGTTATGACGAAGCTTTTCATTACTGGCCGCAAGCGCATGCTATGGACGTATTGATTGATGCCTATATTCGTACTCATGATGCTAAATATAAAGACTGCTTTGACAAGTGGTATGCTGGCATCAATTCCAAAAACGGCGGAAGTTATTGGAATAACTTCTACGATGACATGGAATGGATTGCCCTGACCATGATACGTTTGTATGAAGTCACCGATGAAGCTAAATATCTGGATACAGCCAAGCAACTTTGGAATTGGATTAAGGAAGGTTGGAATGAAGAATACTGCAACGGTGGTATCGCATGGAACCACGGCGATGTATGGAGCAAGAATGCCTGTTCCAACGGTCCTGCCGGCCTCATCGCCTGTCGCTTATATCAAATAGAAAAAGTGGAGGAATACAAAGAATGGGCTATCAAGATTTACCAATGGGAAAGAGACTATCTGTTCAATCCTGCCACAGGAGCTGTCTACGACAATATAGACGGAAGAACGGATAACTTAAATACTCTGACATTAAGTTATAACCAAGGGACATTTCTCGGAACAGCCCACGAACTGTTTAAGATTACAGGAGAAGCATCATATTTGAAAGACGCCCGCAAAGCCGCTTATTTCGGAATCAGTGACGGCAGCATGATTGACGCAGGAAACAATCTTCTCCGAGACGAAGGAAACGGTGATGGCGGACTGTTCAAAGGAATATTCATCCGTTATTTTGTGAAACTCATTTTAGATGATAATTTGGAACCCATTTATCAGAAGAAGTTTATCACCTTCTTCAATAACAATGCGGATATATTATGGAGAAAAGGCGTCAACAAGTCCGACCTTCTCTACGGAAGTAGTTGGGCAAAAGGAGCCGAAGGCAGCACTCAACTGACCATACAGACAAGCGGCTGCACCCTGATAGAAGCAAAAGCTTATTACGAAAAATATAAAAAATAACAAGAAACATGCGAATTATTGAAACCGTACTGTGTGCTGCTTTCCTCACCGGATGCGCGCCAAAGGGGAATAGTAATCCAAACATCAATTTAGAGAGAGCCCAGCAAACGCTGGACTCCCTCTATGTTCACTATTCAGTACCCAACACTTGTCTGCTTCGCGAAAATTTTCCTTTTGACGAGAAGCACAAAGTCACTTATCTGGCATCAGAAGAACAAGCTAACGTGCCAAACGCCTATTCGTATCTCTGGCCTTACTCTGGAACATTCTCCGCAGTAAATGCACTGTTCGAAGCCACTCAAAACAAAGAATTTCAGAAACTACTGGACGAACGGGTATTACCGGGACTTGATGAGTATTTTGACACTGCACGCACTCCCAATGCTTATTCGTCGTATGTGCGTACCGCTCCTGTGTCAGACCGTTTTTATGACGACAATGTATGGTTAGGCATTGATTTTACAGACACTTACCAACTCACCCAAAACAAAAAATATTTGGACAAGGCCACACTTATATGGGATTTTATAGAAAGCGGAACAGATAGTGTGCTCGGAGGCGGAATCTATTGGTGCGAGCAGAAAAAAGAATCGAAGAACACCTGTTCAAATGCTCCTGGTTCTGTTTTTGCGCTAAAACTATTCAAAGCAACAAACGACAGCAGTTATTTCAAAAAAGGTAAAGCGTTGTACGAATGGACTAAAGAACACCTGCAAGATAGTACAGATTATCTATATTTCGACAATATTCGTTTGGATGGAAAAATCGGAAAAGCCAAATTCGCTTACAACAGCGGACAAATGATGCAGTCAGCTGCCCTCCTTTACCAACTGACGAACAATCCGGTTTATCTGAAAGAAGCTCAAAGCATTGCCAAAGAGTGTTACAACTACTTCTTTTCTGATTTTACACCCGTATCCGGAGAACCATTCAAAATGATAAAGAAAGGAGATATCTGGTTTACTGCCGTGATGCTCAGAGGATTCATCGAACTTTATCATCTTGACAAGAATAAAACATATCTCGATGCCTTTAACAAAAGTCTCGATTATGCCTGGAAGAACGCACGTGATGAAAAAGGACTGTTCCATACAGACCTCAGCGGCAATAAAAAAGACAATAAAAAATGGCTGCTGACACAAGCTGCCATGATAGAGATGTACAGTCGGCTTTCTGCCTTTGAATAAACTACTGTAGAACATTAATAAATGATAAAAAGAAATATGATAAAAAGAAACGCACGACTTTGCACCCTTGCGACAGTTCTATTTATCGGAAGCAATATGAACGCTTCCACTTTCATTTGTCCTAAGGACAATACCATGATTGCCAAGCAAGCAGAAATTACCGGAAAGTATAAAAGCCAGCGTCCGGCTAAAAAAGACCGTTTATTCACTTCACAGGCAGTAGAAGCTGAAATCTTGAGAGTGAAGAACCTGCTGACCAACAGCAAACTTGCCTGGATGTTCGAGAACTGTTTTCCCAACACATTGGAAACAACCGTACACTATCGCACCACCGATGGCAAACCGGATACTTTTGTCTATACCGGAGACATCCATGCCATGTGGCTTCGTGATTCGGGAGCTCAAGTGTGGCCATATATCCAGCTAGCTCATAAAGACCCGGAATTAAAGAAAATGCTCGAGGGCGTTATCCGCCGCCAATTCAAATGTATCAATATCGACCCTTACGCAAATGCTTTCAACGATGGAGCTAAAGGGGGCGACTGGATGACAGACCTGACGGACATGAAGCCGGAACTGCACGAACGTAAATGGGAGATTGACTCTCTCTGCTATCCCCTCCGCCTGGCTTATCAGTATTGGAAAGAGACGGGAGACGCCAGTATTTTCGATAACGAATGGATTCAAGCCGTCATCAATATCCTGAGAACATTCAAAGAGCAACAGAGAAAAGAGGGAGTAGGTCCTTATAAATTCCAGAGAAAAACGGAACGTGCGCTTGATACGCTGAACAACGACGGGTTGGGCGCTCCGGTAAATCCCGTAGGATTAATCGTTTCGGCTTTCCGTCCTTCCGATGATGCTACCACCCTTCAATTTCTGGTTCCTTCCAACTTCTTTGCAGTTACTTCACTCCGAAAAGCTGCTGAAATCTTAGAGACTGTCAATCAAAAGACCGAATTGGCAACACAATGCAGCGAACTGGCACAGGAAGTGGAAACGGCTCTGAAACAATATGCAACCTATAATCATCCCAAATACGGCACAATCTACGCTTTCGAAGTCGATGGATTCGGAAATCATTTCCTTATGGATGATGCCAATGTACCAAGCCTGCTGGCAATGCCATATTTGGGCGATGTAGATGTGAACGACCCGATCTATCAAAATACCCGCCGCTTTGTATGGAGTAAAGACAATCCTTACTTCTTTAAAGGAAAAGCCGGAGAAGGTATCGGGGGTCCGCATATTGGTTATGATATGATATGGCCCATGAGTATTATGATGAAAGCCTTTACAAGCCAAGATGACCAAGAAATCAAAGAATGCATCCAAATGCTAATAAATACAGATGCAGGCACAGGATTCATGCACGAATCTTTCCATAAAGATAATCCTGAGAAGTTTACACGTGCGTGGTTTGCATGGCAAAATACATTGTTCGGCGAACTGATACTCAAGCTAGTAAACGAAGGAAAAATTGATTTACTGAATAGCATTCAATAAATAGGCTCTACATTACAGAAGGTAAATCCCGAACAGGTGTAAAAACATCCGTCCGGGATTTATTATGAATGCTTTAATATCAATTTCAAGTATATGTTCTCCCGCTTCCAGCTCTATTAGCTTCATCGAGCTATCTTCAACTCCTGAACAAGATTGCCCGCCTTACCATATTTCTCCATAATAAAGAGCATATACCGCACATCTACTCCGATGCAACGCTGCAAATCAGGTTCAAATACGATGTCACTGCTCATTGCTTCCCAGTTGCCATCGAAAGCCAGCCCAAGCAATTCTCCTTTGGCATTGAACATGGCACTGCCGGAATTACCGCCTGTAATATCATTATTAGAAATAAAGCAAACATTCATCTCTCCCTGTGCATTGGCATATCTGCCGAAATCACCGGAAGAAAGCAGGCTCAACAACTCCGGCTGGACGGCAAAGTCAATATCCCCCGCATGTTCCTTCACCTTCTCAAAGATGCCTTTCACGGTGGTATAATAACCGTAAGTGGCTCCATCAAAAGGAGTATATCCCCCAACCGTTCCGAAACTGAGCCGCATGGTGGAATTGGCATCCGGATAGAAATTCCGATCGGCATACATACGGCGCATGGCAGCGCTGAACAAACGTTCCCCCTGCTCTATCTGCTCGGAAACCTCGGAAATACTCTGATTCATCTCATAATACTTCACGATCAGATCCAGACTCAAGGAAACAGCCGGATCCTCTATCAGATTATACGTAGTATCCCGTTCCAGGAAACGTTTCAGACCCTTAGGAGATGTTATGCTGGAAGTGGCATACAAAGAATCCACATAAGCCTGAATATTCCCGTTATAAAGTGTATCTATCTTTTCATATATAGCAGGCAGATACTTCTTATCCACTTTCAACTGATACTCTTTGAGCATGGCAGCAAAAACCTCCTTATCAATGGAAAGATCGAGATTATCATATTTCGCCAATAACTTCTTCATGCGGGTAATCACCAGCTTCTCCTCGGCTTCAAAGTCGAAATTAAGAATTTCAAAAGCAAGCTGTACCAGCTCGGGACCATTGATAAACGATTCGCCGAAATAAGCCAATGCCCGATCTGTTTCCCGGCGATTATTATAACTCAACTCCAGAGAAGAAAATAAACGAATCAGCTTCTCTCTTTCTTCCGGATGAGACTGAATCCAGTCGCGAAGGGCTGCTTCAGCCGCCCGTTTCTTTTCCAATACCTTCAGATGCTTGATGGCTTTGTTTGTTCCGATGCTATTCTTCCAATAATTGGAGCTTTCATCGTATTTTGAAGCATACTTGATACGAATATCCGGACGACGGTCCATCTCCCGTTTCCAAACTGCTTGTTTTACTCCCCGCACATCAATCATTGCCTGGTTGATTCCATTCATCATCTCTTCGATACCATACGAAGAAAGATACCGTTCCGTACTTCCCGGATAACCAAGCGTCATACAGAAAGAACCTTCCTTGTATCCATCCAAAGAGATGGGCGCTACATATTCAGGATGATAAGGGACGTTGTCAGGAGAATAATCAGCCGGGCCATTCTTCGTATTGGCATAGATACGGAATACACTGAAATCGCCCGTATGCCGCGGCCACATCCAATTGTCCGTATCCCATCCGAACTTCCCGACAGAAGAAGGAGGCGCAAAGACCAAACGAACATCGTTATAATCACGATAAACGGAAAGCCAGAATTCATTGCCTGCATAATAGGCATCGACAATACCGGTCAGCGTAGAATCTTTTTCGGAAACTTCCAGACTAATTACATTCATGATCGAATCGACAGCTACACGGCGTTCGGTTTCCGTTTTAGCATGACGGGCGGCAGACAATACCCGTTTGGTAACGTCTTCCGTACGAAGCAGAAAACGGACGTACAACTCCGGATTCGGCAGCTCTTCATCAAGGCTACGTGCAAAAAAGCCATCTTTCAGATAATCATGTTCTACGGAAGAATGCTGCTGGATACTGCTGAAACCACAATGATGATTGGTAAACACCAGACCGTCTTCGGAAACCACCACTCCCGAACAGAAACCTCCAAAGCTGACAACGGCATCTGAAAGAGAAGGTTTCTTCGGATTATACAGTTTATTCACAGGCATTTGCAAACCGAGCTCCTTCATCACCCGGTCTGCCTGTTTGTTCTTGCGAAGGTTCCCCAATAGCCACATTCCCTCGTCAGCAAATGCCTGCGACAGGCAAAGGGAGAGGAGAATCATTACGGTTAGTCTGAGTTTCATGCTATTATTTTTAAATTTATTCAAGTATCATTATTCGGTAATCAGCCTCAACTTCTTCGCTCCTACGCGGGCTTTCAGCCATTCGCTGATTTTCTGTTTCTCGGCAGCAGACGGATGTCTGTCGAATTTCAAAACAGCCAATGTTACCGTATCGGTCTTCATCGAGTCAACCCGCACTTCGAGCGAATGAGCGATGGAGAGCGTAGTGATGGAAGGATAAAGCACTTTCAGTTCGGGCACTAATGTACGACTCATTGCGTCATACGTCCTGTATTGTTCCAGCGTCGTCTCCAGTTGGGAAATCTTCACTGCCTGTTGCTGAAGGCGCTGCTCACTGTTTTTGTAGAAGTCTTCCATGACCATGGCACGGATGGAAGTCACATCTACCGCTTCGTTATTCATCCCCTGCAATACAACCAGCTTCGTATCTTCCAACTTATATTCTTTCATCTTGCTACGGGCAATAGAAATCGAAGCATCGGGCACTTCAGTACCAATCAAAACAACCCGCACTTCTTTATGTTCATAGCTGATCTTTTTATCAAGCACCTGTGTATTTTCAAAGCTCAGCTGATCGCTAATAAAACGATTGGCTGCCGCCTCATAGAAGGTGCTTTTTATAATTCCAAATGTCAGATAAACCGCAGGGCACATGGTAAGCACCACAATGAGAACGATGTATTTACGTACGGTCTTCTCACGGGTTTTATCTACAAACTCTTTTCGTTTGAAATGCATCACACGAACTCCGAGGAAAGTGGCAAGACTGATAAAAACAGAATTGATGAAGTAAAGATAAAAAGCACCCAGGAAATAAATAAGATTACCGGAGGCAAGTCCGTAACCTGCCGTACAAAGCGGCGGCATCAATGCAGTAGCAATGGCAACGCCCGGAATCACATTTCCTTTTTCCTTGGTAGAGAGAGCTACCACACCTGCCAAACCACCAAAAAGCGCGATGAATACATCATAAATAGTGGGCGATGTACGTGCCAGCAGCTCCGACTGCGAACCGGCAATAGGGGCAAGAAGGAAGAAGATAGTTGCCGTTGTCACACTGAAAGCGGTCGTTATGAGAAAGCTCTTTAAAGAGCGCTTCATTAATTCGAAATCATTCAGTCCGACAGAGAGTCCTACTCCCATAATAGGTCCCATCAGCGGAGAAATCAACATGGCACCGATAATGACTGCGGTAGAGTCTACATTCAATCCGAGTGATGCCATAAAGATGGCAAAAATCAGGATCCATAAATTGGCACCTTTAAACTCTACACCTTTACGGATAGAATCCACGGTGGCGAGTTCGTTATCCTTGTCTTTTTTCAAGTCCAGATATTCTCTCAGAAAGGACTTGATAGCAAACTTATTACGTTCATCTGTCTTCATAATTATTTCTTCTTTATAAAGCGATTAATAACAGGAATCTGACTCAATGGTAAATCCTTCTTGATAATATAAGCTATAAATAGCAATAAAAGTACGGTACGGAAAGCGAGACGGAGCACCAGATTAGGGATAGGCACCTGTTCTCCAATAACGTAGAGTACCACTGCCAGCAGAACATAAAGTCCGAGGCTTTTCAAATCATAACGAATCGGGTATTCTTTCTGTCCTATCCAGTAGGATAACAGCAAGATTACGGCATAGCCTGCAACAGAAGCCCATGCCGAAGCAAGATAGCCATAAACCGGCACAAACAAGATGTTCAATACGACAATAATGACACAACCGATCACTGAGAAGTAAGCCCCCCAATAGGTTTTATCCGTCAGTTTATACCAGAAGGAGAGGTTGAAATAAATCCCTTTACAGATTTCTGCAAGCATCACGATAGATACTACTCCAAGACCTTCCCAGTAGTCCTTTGCTACGAGGTAACGCAACAAGTCGAGATAGAACATGACTGCAAGGAAAGCCAGCAATGAAAAGATCAGGAAATATTTCATCGCAGCCGCATACATTTTCCGGTTATCTCCTTCGCTGTCTTTGCCAAAGACAAACGGTTCGTAAGCGTAACGGAAAGCCTGTGTAAACATGGCCATTACCATCGCAATTTTGCAGGTTGCCGCATAGATACTCAGTTGTGCTAATCCTTCCTGCCGATCTTCAAAGAGAAACGGATAGATCATCTTGTCTACAGTCTGATTCAGAATACCTACCAAACCTAAGATTAATACCGGGAAAGAGTATACTACCATTCGCTTCAACAACACCCGGTCCAGCTTATAAGCAAATCCTCTCAGCTCTGGGATAAAGAAGAACATCTGTACAACCGAGATGATCAGGTTGCTAACGAAGATATATCCCACCAGATAGTCGGGGTCATAAAACCAAGCGATGGTTGCCGGACAATGCACATTCAGCCACGGACACCCCAACAGGAAAAACAGATTCAAACCGATGCCGCCACCGATAGAGAGCAGCTTGATAGCTGCAAACTTGACAGGACGTTTCTTGTATCGCAAATAGGCAAAAGGGATGCATTGAAAAGAGTCTAAAGCTACCACAATAGCCATCATCGCTATATACTCCGGATGATCGCCATAATCCAGCAAATTGGAAATCGGTTGCAGGAACAACAGGCAAAGGAGGGCGAAAATCAAAGATACGCCTCCTACTGACAATAGGGAGTTGGCATACACTTTCATCGGGTCCTCCCCCGATTTATTGGCGAAACGGAAGAATCCCGTTTCCATACCGAACGTAAGCAGTACGAGCATCAGGGCTGTAAATGCGTATACGTTCGATACGACTCCGTAACCTCCGGAAGAAGCCGGTAATACAGCTGTATACAGGGGTACCAGCATATAGTTAAGGAATCGTCCGACAATACTGCTTAACCCATAAATTGCAGTATCTTTAGCTAATGATTTTAGTCCAGCCATGTAGATATGATTAACTGTTTAATGATTAACGGTTAACGATTTAGTGATTAACGGTTAACGGTTTAGTGATTAACGTCGAAAAGTCGGTAGTATTCTGACTCTCCTCCTTCTGGAAGGAGGAGTCCCCACAGGGGGAGGTGGTAGGATTCCCTCTCCTCTTTCCTACAGCCTCTCGAATCTCCTCCACAATTTGCGAAGGATTCTCAAATACCACTCTATTCTCAAACCGAATGACCCAAATATCCTTTTCATTAATGAGGAAACGAGCACGATTATCCGCATAATCCATTGCTACCGAAGTAGAATGTACTTCTCCGTCCAGTTCTATACTCAACCGGAATTGCGGGCAATAGAAGTCTAAAATATAGGGACCGACACTGTGCTGCCAACGAAACTTAAGTCCGTCAATTTGCTTTCCCTTGATTAACTCCCAGAGAGTAGCTTCGGCAGAAGTGCCATTATTACGCAAATCTTTTCGAACTGATTTCAGTTCAGACTTATTCATTGTATCGTGCATAAATATTTCATTTTATGTATTCACCTACCACCTCCCCCTACGGGTACTCCTCCTTCCAGAAGGAGGAGAGTAGGAATACTATCGACTTTTAACTTTCAGGTGCTCCCCTAATGAGATACTGCTTATTACACAACTTTATATTAATCGTTAAACAACGTTTTTTGGTTGCCACTATACAGGCTACGCCCCAAATGCTTATAGGCAAGTTCTGTCACCTCACGTCCGCGGGGAGTACGTTTCATGAATCCTTCTTTGATCAGGAAAGGTTCGTAAACTTCCTCGATGGTTCCCGCATCTTCTCCCAAAGCTGTAGCAATGGTCGTTATACCGACAGGACCGCCTTTAAACTTGTCTATAATGGTACAAAGTATCTTGTTGTCTATCTCATCCAGTCCGTACTTGTCGATATTCAATGCCTCCAGCGCAAACCGGGCAATCTCCGTATCAATAGAGCCAGTGCCTTTCACTTGCGCGAAGTCACGTACCCGGCGGAGCAGAGCATTGGCAATACGGGGCGTCCCGCGACTGCGGGATGCAATCTCCGAGGCTGCACGTACCGAGCAAGGCACATCCAGTATGGATGAAGAACGACGGATGATATTGCTCAAAATATCATCATCATAATACTCCAAATGAAGGTTAATACCGAAACGCGCACGAAGCGGAGCCGTCAGCAGACCGCTACGTGTGGTTGCACCAACCAGCGTGAAAGGATTCAAATCTATCTGGATGCTGCGTGCCGAAGGTCCCTTGTCAATCATAATATCAATACGGTAGTCTTCCATGGCCGAATAAAGATATTCTTCCACTACGGGCGACAGACGATGAATTTCATCAATGAACAGTACGTCGTTCGGTTCGAGGCTGGTCAACACACCTGCCAAGTCACCCGGTTTATCGAGCACCGGACCGGAAGTGACTTTAAAGCCGACTCCCAATTCGTTGGCGATAATATTTGAAAGAGTTGTTTTTCCCAACCCAGGAGGGCCATGCAACAGCACATGGTCGAGTGCTTCACCGCGCAGGCGTGCCGCCTTCACAAAAATGCGAAGGTTTTCCACCACCTTGTCCTGGCCGCTAAAGTCTTCAAAGCTTAACGGACGGAGTGCATTCTCGAAATCCCGTTCTTTTGAAGTAAGCTGATGTTCGCGTATGTTAAAATCTTCCTGTTCCATTTATTTCTTGAAAAGTAGGAGACAAAGATAGAGATTTACATTCATTTTCAGTATACGAAAGACGAAGAAAAACTCCAATCGGTATCCGGATTTCAAAATAACATAAAGAAAATCAATGAGGGCAACCGCATCTAATTTGATTCAAATCTGTGCGTCTTAAGCTAAACGGTGCGGAAATGAACTAAATGATACAAGTCCCGACTTTCCCATATATTGTGGGAAAAAGAGAAGCTGTACTTCTCCGGTAATGGTTGACTAATTGTTTCTTTATTCTTGTTACAGATTGACTGGCAAGGACACTGTGAAAAATGAAAATCAACAGAGGAGTGCTTGCAGAGGCACGAAAAGCACATATATCATTATCAATCAACGGATTGAATCAAAAACGGCAAATTCGGAGAGTGAGGGCAAACGCCTGCCCTCACTCTGCTATCATACTTGCTCTCACAGCGGAAAGCACCATGAATAAAAGGATTGAGAGGGAAATGTGAGGGCATGAGGGCAAAAATGAAAAAAAACTTCTATGGGAGGAGAATTGCAAAAGCTGAATTCAAATGGACTGAAACGATATGACGGTAACGTCAGTTCGATATAAGCTTGTACTATTCCCGAAGGAGGGGAAACCATGCGGGCGAAATTATATCGAACTTACGTTATTTTTAGCACAGTTGCCCTAGAAAATAATAAAGAACACAGAGACAAATCAATCTTTTATCTACCTTTGTATCATTCTATTTTAACTGGATTACAATGGTTTTAAATTACATTTGGATAGGATTCTTTGTCGTCGCCTTTATCATCGCCCTTGCAAAAGTGATTTTTGGGGGAGATACAGAGATATTTACGGCTATCATGAACGCTACATTCGATTCTTCAAAAACAGCTTTCGAGATTTCCTTAGGGCTTACGGGAGTGTTGGCTCTTTGGCTAGGTATCATGAAAATCGGAGAGAATAGCGGATTGATTAATGCGCTGGCTCGCTTTCTTAGTCCGGTGCTTTGCCGGCTGTTTCCAGACATTCCTAAAGGGCACCCGGTGTTAGGGTCCATCTTCATGAATATGTCTGCCAATATGCTTGGCCTCGACAATGCAGCCACCCCACTGGGGCTGAAAGCGATGAAAGAGCTGCAAGAACTGAATCCGAAAAAGGACACGGCTTCCAATCCGATGATTATGTTTTTGGTGATTAACACATCCGGCCTTATCATCATTCCGATCAGTATCATGGTATATCGCGCACAAATGGGGGCTGCACAGCCTACAGATGTATTTATCCCTATCCTGCTAAGTACTTTCATTTCCACTTTAGTAGGAGTCATAGCAGTCAGCATCGCTCAAAAGATAAACTTGATCAATAAGCCTATTCTCCTTTTAATGGGCGTTATCTGCCTTTTCTTTTCCGGCTTGATTTATCTGTTCCTAAGCGTTTCGCGAGAGGACATGGGTACTTATTCTACATTGATAGCGAATATTCTGCTGTTCAGTGTCATCATCCTGTTTATCTTGACGGGAGTCAGAAAGAAAATCAATGTATACGATTCGTTTGTAGAAGGAGCCAAAGAGGGATTTACGACAGCTGTACGCATCATCCCTTATCTGGTTGCCTTCCTTGTAGGAATTGCAGTGTTCCGCACTTCGGGAGCAATGGACTTTCTGGTGGGAGGCATCGGCTATATGGTAGGCTTATGCGGAGTCGACACGAGCTTTGTAGGTGCACTGCCTACTGCATTGATGAAATCGCTTAGCGGCAGCGGTGCGAACGGATTGATGATCGATACGATGAAAGAACTGGGACCGGATTCGTTTGTAGGGCGTATGAGTTGTATAGTTCGCGGGGCTTCGGACACCACATTCTACATTCTGGCGGTTTATTTCGGCAGTGTAGGGATCACCAAAACTCGTAATGCGGTAACTTGCGGTCTGATAGCAGATTTCTCGGGTATTATAGCCGCTATCTTAATCAGTTATTTATTTTTCTTTTAAATCATAACATTCAATTATGGCTGTAACTTATCAAACAGAAGGCGTAAAAATGCCTGATATCAAGAAACGCGAGACTACGGAATGGATAAAGGCGGTAGCTGCTTCTTACGGGAAAAGACTTGGTGAAATCGCTTATATCTTCTGCTCGGACGAAAAGATTCTGGAGGTAAACCGTCAGTATCTGCAACACGACTACTACACGGACATTATTACTTTCGATTATTGTGAAGGCGACCGCCTGTCGGGTGACTTATTCATCAGTCTGGATACGATACGCACCAATGCGGAACAATTCGGCGCATCCTATGACGATGAGCTACATCGTGTCATTATTCACGGAATTCTCCACTTGTGCGGCATCAACGATAAAGGTCCCGGAGAGCGGGAGATTATGGAAGCTGCGGAGAATAAGGCATTGGCGATACGACAGTCATAAGCCATATTCCGCTGATGGTTCATTCGGATATACCATGCCGAGCATACTGAAAAAGCGCCCCATCGTAACCACTACGACGGGGCGCCTTCATTAGCAACGTAATGCTAATATTAATACTAAATTAATGTGAGTTCGATATAAGTTTATAAGATGGCTGTCAAGTTCAAACATACAGCCCAAAAGCAAACCGGAGAAAACAACCATTTCGATAAGCGGAGAGACCTCTCGGCAGCTTGAAATATACTGCCGGGAAAACGGGATATTGCGTAAAGATTTCGTTTCACTCGCCTTGGAATACTTTGAGCGCACAGGGTTCAACCTGAAGAGTAATGCACTTGATTACTCTCCTTTGGAAAAGAAAACAGGAAAACGAGGACATCCTAAGTGGTTTGACGGTAGGATTGACTTTGCCAATCTGGTTCTTACCCGATGCAAGGAATACGAAGTGAATAAGGGAAAGCTATACGGATTGAGGGTATATGCAAAAGCTCTCAAAAGGTACGTTTCCTTATCCGTCTGGTACCCCATGGATGGAAGATCAGACAAATGGCAGCTTTACTTCTCTACAGACGATTCGATGGATGGACGCGAAGTCCTGGATTATTACAGAACCAGGTTCCAACTCGAATTTTGTTTCAGAGATGGCAAGCAGCATACTGGAATCATCAACTGTCAGTCTACAGACTTCAGGAAGTTGGATTTTCACTTCAATGCATCACTCGCTGCTGGCAACTTGGCAAAAGCGGCATGTAAGAGGCTCGGAATAACATATTCAATATCCAATTGCAAGTCATTCATACACAATGCTTATATGCTTGAACGATTTATTTGCGTGTTTGGGATTAACCCAGACCCACAAGTTATTGACAAACTTTTCAAAGAACTCATTTTATTTACTGCCAGATCCGCTTAGGATTGGCTAATTTTGAACGAACTATTAATAAAAGTAAATACAGAATTATAATTTGAATAAAAAAGCTCATATATTATATTTTTTTATTACATTTGATGTAACATAAACTCAGATTATTACGTATCTGAGTTTATGTTGCATATTTCAAGTCAATTCTAATTAAAATAAATTTTACATATTACGAAAAAACTGTTCTTTCTACTATTGTTAGCAACTTTTGCTAGTTGTAGCAAAAATGATATTAAAATGCTGACTCGTTATAATTTGCCTCAAAATATTAGAATCGATATTCCTTCAGACAGCATGATCGTCATAAGGAGTTCGTCAGAGTTCGATAATAGATTCAAAGGATATACAGATGAGCTTTCTAAAATTGATTTTAATAAATATGATTTAGCGTATATTCAAGGGGCTTCACCTACAGGTATAGAAGATTTCAACGTACAATGGAATGTGGATACTACCCCTTACGAATTATCAATCAATATAAAGAATAACATAACTACACAATACCAAATATGGAGTTTGGCCTATCTAATAGCTAAAAGAAAGAACAATGATGTTGTAGCATCTGTTGTTTATGACAATGCTATTGATAGATAAAGAGAACGTTTTTTTATTTTAATAAAAATTCTAACAGAACCTAAATAACGTCAGTTCGATATAAGCTCGCCCGCATAGCTTCCCCTCCTTCGGGAAGGAGGAGAATCGAAAAATACAGGCTTATATCGAACTGACGTTAAATTAATAATTAAACTTTTGTGTACCTAATATTCTAGTTATTCTAATATTCTATCCTTTTATGCCTGTTCATCCGCTTTGTCATATATCAATATGCTCCGCCCACTGATTTTGTAAGTCAGGTCGCCCGTCAGTTCCAGTGCATCCAGGAAGGAGTTTATTGTTCCGTGACGCTTCAAGCTGCCACTATAGGTAATGTCGCGCAGGTTCGGAGTTTCGTAATAAACCTGTATGTCATACCAGCGTTCGAATGTCTTCATAATATCGCCCAGGGGACGGTCATTAAAGATGTACATACCATCTACCCAACCAACATATTCTTCCAAATCCACTTCGCGTTTCGTTGAACTATTGGCAAATACAACAGCCTGTTCACCCGGTGAAAGGGTAATCGTTTCCGCATTTAATGTGGAGAAATTCACTTTCCCATGCACCAGAGTCGTATAGCAGACAGGGGCATCGGCATAAGCATTTACATTGAATGCAGTCCCAAGCACGGTTATTTCTCCAAGATGAGTTTGCACCACAAACGGATGTTCCTCATCCGCTACAACATCAAAATAGGCTTCGCCTTCCAAACGTACAATTCTGCGTTTACCGGCAAAACGTACCGGATAAGTCAGTTTGGAACCGGCATTCAAATGAACCGTAGTTCCATCTGCGAGGATTACGGTGTTTTCACCCCCACGCGGTATAACCAGTTCGGCGTTTGGAGTTATATTCTAATGTCTTCATATTTTTCTTCTTTGCCAAATGAATAAATGTTGTTTTCTCGACCGGTTGATGCTGCTAAGGTATAACATGGAATATGGGGTTTGCAAGTATTTGGTTAAGAAAATGTTTATTTTCTCCTGCAACGAAAAACATGCTTTCTTATGCTGATATGTCGTATCTTTAGTGCTTATTTGAGGAAAGCCGACTGGAGTTGTCCGGTCGGCTGACTATAGTTGACTGAACAGCCGATTCCAGTTGTCCGAGTAGCCGATTACAGTCGTCCTATGATGAAGTTACACATTTTAATTGATAAGAAGTAATGGCTATTGTATTTGATTGGTATGAAAATCCTAATGCATCTTCGGAAGAAGAAGAGGCAGCGTTGCATCCGCGTATCTTTATGAATGGTAAGGTGGATACGGAAACACTTTGTTGCAAGATTCATGATTACAGTTCGTTGACTGTGGGTGATGTAAAGAATGTGCTCGACAACCTGTCGAAGATTCTCGGTGAGTCATTGCGTGAGGGAAAAGAAGTGCATATCGAGGGAATCGGTTATTTTTTCCCCACTTTGGCGGCCACGGGAAAAGTGACCCGCAACACTCCGCATAAAACGAATAAAGTGACTTTTAAAACAGTTCGTTTCCGTCCTGACACTAGTCTGAAAGGACATTTCATTGGCGTCCGTGCCAGTCAGTCCAAGTACGTCCGCCATTCGGAGAAGGTTTCGGAAGTGGAGATTGATATGCTGTTGAAAGAATATTTTGCCGGACATCAGATGATGACCCGCCGGGACTTTCAGGAGATTTGCGGCTTGGCCCGTACTACCGCCAAAACGCATTTGGTTCGTCTGCGTGGAGAAGGGAAACTTGTGAATATCGGCCTGCGCAACCAACCGATGTATGTGCCTGCTCCCGGTTATTATGGGGTGTCGAGAGATGCGGCACATCCATCACGGTGATGGCTGTGAAGGATGTGAACTTTGAGACGTTAAGTTATATCATTCATGAGAACAAGGCACAAAAAAAGAGCGAATCATTCCGCTCCACCTTTAAAGAATCCCCATAAATGGGATTCTTCTTTTCTTCATCTTTCATTTACTCTTTACCTGAAAACATCTTTTTTCCTAATACCTAATCAAAACAATCTTTTTCCTAAAAACTAATCTTTAAATCTAATACCCTAATTTTATAAACTAATACCTTCATATATTATCTTTTTCCTAATACCTAAAAAACTTAGTAGTTTCACAACTACGCTGCAAAGTTAGAGCTGTTTCGGAAAATGACAAGAGCTATAATCTAAAAAATCAAATTCCGGCCTTTTTTTTTGATTTATATCAAGAAGAAGGGCTACTTTAACACTTGGCGTTCTAGTTCTATCCATATTCCGAGCGATTTTGAAGTAGCAAAAAGAAAGCATAAGCGAGTATATTTGGGCAGAGAATAGACATTTTGAAAAGGAATCGAGACATCTAAAACACAGTCAGGCCATCAATATCGAACAAACTGTATATTTCTAAACCCAAATTACGGCGATTTTTTCAACGAAGCCGGACCGCTCCCCGAATTTTCGGAAGCAAAAAGGACATGGAGATATATTTCTCACAACTTTTCCGTAACTTTGCACCGTTTGATAATAAATAAGATAGAATGGATTTTAAGTACGACGTAATTGTAATTGGTGCCGGACATGCTGGTTGCGAAGCGGCAGCCGCTGCTGCAAATTTAGGTTCGAAGACTTGTCTCATTACGATGGACATGAACAAAATCGGGCAGATGAGTTGCAACCCTGCTGTGGGTGGAATTGCCAAAGGACAAATAGTACGCGAAATAGATGCGCTGGGCGGACAGATGGGGTTGGTGACAGACGAGACAGCTATCCAGTTCCGGATACTGAACCGTTCGAAAGGCCCCGCCATGTGGAGCCCCCGTGCCCAATGCGACCGCGCCAAGTTTATCTGGTCCTGGCGGGAGAGACTGGAAAATACACCCAACCTTCATATCTGGCAGGATACCGTATGTGAACTTCTTGTTGAAGACGGCGCAGTGACCGGACTGGTTACCGCGTGGGGTGTCACCTTCAAGGCAAAATGTGTTGTCCTCACCGCAGGAACTTTCCTCAACGGACTGATGCACATAGGACGCCACCAGTTGCCGGGCGGAAGAATGGCAGAACCGGCTTCTTACAAATTAACCGAATCCATCGCCCGCCACGGCATCACTTACGGAAGGATGAAAACCGGAACCCCGGTACGAATCGATGCGCGCAGCGTTCATTTCGATCAGATGGAAACACAGGACGGTGAATGTGACTTTCACAAGTTCTCTTTCATGGATACCAGTGTACGCCACTTGAAGCAACTGCAATGCTGGACATGCTATACTAATGAAGAGGTACATCAGATTCTACGTGACGGACTGCCGGATTCTCCCCTATTCAACGGACAAATTCAAAGTATCGGGCCACGTTATTGTCCGAGCATTGAAACGAAGATTGTAACTTTCCCCGACAAGACACAGCATCAATTGTTCCTCGAACCGGAAGGCGAAACTACACAGGAGTTGTATCTCAACGGATTCTCTTCTTCGCTTCCGATGGACATACAAATTGCCGCTTTAAAGAAAATACCGGCTTTCAAGGATATGGTTATCTATCGTCCGGGATATGCGATTGAATATGACTATTTCGACCCGACGCAGTTAAAGCACACGTTGGAATCGAAGATTATCGGGAATTTATTCTTTGCCGGACAAGTAAACGGTACTACCGGATACGAAGAAGCAGGCGGACAAGGATTGATAGCCGGAATCAATGCGCATATCAATTGCCACGGTGGCGAAGCCTTCACACTGGCACGCGATGAAGCATATATCGGCGTATTAATCGATGACTTGGTAACCAAAGGCGTCGACGAGCCTTACCGGATGTTTACTTCACGCGCAGAATATCGTATCTTGCTACGTATGGACGATGCCGATATGCGCCTGACCGAACGAGCCTATAAACTCGGATTGGCAAAGGAAGACCGCTATCAATTAATGAAAGGAAAAAAGGAAGCAGTGGAACAAATTGTTTCTTTCGCACACAGTTATTCGATGAAACCGGCATTAATTAATGATGCCCTCGAAAAGATTGGAACAACTCCCCTACGCCAAGGATGCAAACTGATAGAAATCCTGAATCGCCCGCAAGTGACAATTGAAAATATCTCGAAACATGTTCCGGCATTTCAACGCGAACTGGATAAAGCGACCGAAGCCAACCAAAAGCGTAAAGAAGAGATTCTCGAAGCTGCCGAAATTCTAATCAAATATCAAGGATATATCGACAGAGAACGAATGATAGCAGAGAAACTGGCAAGACTGGAAAGCATCAAGATTAAAGGCAAATTTGATTATGCTTCCATCCAATCTTTATCGACCGAAGCCCGGCAAAAGCTGACAAAGATAGATCCGGTAACGATTGCCCAGGCGAGCAGAATCCCGGGAGTATCACCAAGCGACATCAACGTACTGCTGGTACTTTCCGGACGATAGCCTACAACGTTTCACGTGAAACAAAGCATTTAAATAAACGATATAATTCAATGATTATGAGCAAAGAAACGCTGATTAAAAGCATTCGGGAAATACCAGATTTTCCTATTCCCGGAATCCTGTTCTATGATGTCACCACTTTATTCAAAGACCCATGGTGCCTGCAGGAATTATCGAACGTCATGTATGAAATGTATAAGGATAAAGGCATCACCAAAGTGGTAGGCATAGAATCAAGAGGTTTCATCATGGGACCTATCCTGGCTACCCGGCTGAATGCAGGTTTCATCCCTATCCGCAAGCCCGGCAAACTTCCTGCCGAAACGCTTGAAGAAAGCTATGACAAGGAATACGGGAAAGACACTGTGCAAATTCATAAAGACGCATTGGATGAAAACGACGTAATCCTCCTACACGATGACTTACTGGCAACAGGCGGCACCATGAAAGCAGCCTGCGAACTGGTAAAGAAGCTGAAACCAAAAAAGGTATATGTAAACTTCATCATCGAATTGAAAGACCTGAATGGTAAATCTGTATTCGGAGATGATGTAGAAGTAGAATCCGTATTGTCTTTATAAAGGATTTGATTATATTTGCAAGGCGTAGTTGAACTACGCCTTTTTTATTTTAGATATCCCTCAGCACTAACGATCATGAATGCAGAAATGGAAAGCAGAACCAATGAATATTTAAAAGGAATCGTAGCCAACCTCCCGGAGAAGCCAGGCATCTACCAATACCTGAATACGGAAGGGACGATTATATACGTTGGAAAGGCGAAAAATCTAAAGAAAAGAGTCTACTCCTATTTCAGCAAGGAGCACGAACCGGGAAAGACGCGAGTGCTCGTCAGCAAGATTGCCGATATACGCTATATCGTAGTCAATACGGAAGAAGACGCATTGCTGCTGGAGAATAATCTGATAAAGAAGTATAAGCCACGTTACAATGTCCTGCTGAAGGACGACAAGACATATCCTTCTATCTGTGTACAAAACGAGTATTTCCCCCGGATTTTCCGAACCAGAAAAATTATCAGAAACGGGTCTTCTTATTATGGACCGTATAGTCATATCCCGTCTATGTATGCGGTACTGGATTTGATAAAACATCTGTATCCTTTACGCACTTGCAATCTGAACCTGAGTCCGGAGAATATACGGGCGGGGAAGTTCAACGTATGTCTGGAATATCATATCAAGAACTGCGCAGGTCCCTGTATCGGGTTGCAATCACACGAAGATTATCTTAAAAACATCGATGAAATCAAGGAAATCCTGAAAGGAAATACACAAGACATCAGTCGTATACTATTGGAAAAGATGCAGGCATTGGCAGCCGAAATGAAGTTTGAAGAGGCGCAGAAAGTGAAAGAGAAATATCTGCTGATAGAGAATTACCGTTCGAAATCCGAGGTGGTAAGTTCTGTATTACATAATATCGACGTGTTCTCTATCGAAGAGGACGAGACTAATTCGGCTTTCATCAATTATCTGCATATCACAAACGGTGCCATCAATCAGGCTTTCACGTTCGAATATAAAAAGAAGCTGAACGAATCGAAAGAGGAGCTTTTGACGCTTGGTATTATTGAAATGCGGGAACGCTACAAAAGCCAATCCAGAGAGATCATAGTGCCTTTTGAACTCAATTTGGAGTTAAATAATGTCGTATTTACCGTTCCACAGCGGGGAGATAAGAAGAAGTTGCTGGAACTATCCATCTTAAACGTGAAGCAATACAAGGCCGACCGGCTGAAGCAGGCGGAAAAACTGAATCCTGAGCAGAGAAGTATGCGCCTGATGAAGGAGATACAACAGGAACTACACTTAGACAAACCGCCTTTGCAGATTGAATGCTTCGATAACTCAAACATACAGGGGGCGGATGCGGTAGCGGCATGCGTTGTATTCAAAAAGGCGAAACCATCGAAGAAAGACTACCGGAAATACAATATAAAGACGGTTGTGGGACCGGATGATTACGCTTCTATGAAAGAGGTTGTCAGAAGGCGTTATCAACGCGCTATTGAAGAAAACTCCCCACTGCCCGACCTTATTATCACCGATGGTGGAAAAGGGCAAATGGAAGTTGTCAGAGAGGTTATTGAAGACGAACTGAACCTTAATATTCCCATTGCAGGATTGGCGAAAGACAATCGCCACCGCACATCAGAACTGCTTTTCGGATTTCCGCCACAGACTATCGGTATCAAGCAGCATAGTCCGTTGTTCCGTCTGCTGACGCAGATTCAGGATGAGGTGCACCGTTTTGCCATCAGTTTCCATCGTGATAAACGCAGCAAACGACAAGTTGCGTCCGC
>ERZ777306.1074-NODE-1074-length-46888-cov-5.325241_pt1 | contig 46888 bp, 39 predicted proteins | sample MGYA00374966_ERZ777306 | MGnify/ENA primary metagenome ERZ777306 (study PRJEB29329, sample SAMN06343882) | mouse gut metagenome | isolation source: Mouse cecum | place: Austria: Vienna | collected 2014-11-15 ... | reverse complement strand
CTTTCTTATATGTACACATATAAGAAAGGGAGGGGTACCCCTCCCTTAGCATTTCGCGCGGTCGGGCATACCCTCGTTTTATTCATTATACACCAACCGTCACGGTAAAGTAAATTGCATATCTTGCATTTTTAGCGCCATTATATTGCATTTTTATTTCATTAAAACATAACTGCAACGCAAAATAACGATTTTGCAAAGATTTTCGTATCTAACACGCATTTACATAGCAAAAGAGCAAGCGCGGTTTTTGCGCTTGCTCTCATATAATGATCAAATGCAGATGATTGTTAAAGAATGGCTTTGTATCCCATGCCGCGAACGGTAACTATCTTATCGCGGAACGCTTCGCCGAGGCTCTTGCGCAGCATTTTTACGTGAGTATCCACGGTGCGCTCGTCGCCGTAATAATCGAAGCCCCAGATCTTATCCAAAAGTTCTTGACGCGAAAACGCTTTGCCGTTATAACGCGCGAGCAAGAACAGCAGATCGCACTCCTTGGGCGTGAGCGGAATACGCTTGTCCGAAACGAACACTGCTCTTCCCGCAAAGTCTATTGTAAGCTCGCCGGACACGAGTTTTTCCTCGCCGGCTACGCCTCTGCGCATAATGGCGGCGGCGCGTGCCATCAGTTCTTTTGGACTGAAAGGTTTTGTTACGTAATCGTCCGCACCCATTTCAAAACCGTGGAGTTTGTCGTATTCCTCGCCGCGCGCAGAAAGCATGATGATCGGAGTCTGTTTGGTCTTGCGAATTTCCTTGGTTGCGGAAAATCCGTCGAGCTTGGGAAGCATAGCGTCCATGATAATCATGTCGTAATCGAACTCACGGGCTTTTTTGATTGCGTCCATCCCGTCGCCCGCTTCGTCCGCCTCGTAGCCCTCGAACTCGCAATATTCGCGAATGATTTGACGAATACCCTCTTCGTCATCCACGATCAAAAATTTTGCCATAATGCACCTTTAATAAATAATATCGGGGCAGTAAGTCGTTTGAGATATATGCCCCATATTTAACATTATACACTGCACATATGATAATCGTATGCCGAATTTACGAAATTTCGGTGACATCAGCCGACAAAATATCACAAATATCGACAATGTTTTACAATGTTGCACGTTTTATCCGAGGTAAACAACGGGTTTTCGCGCTATTTTATTTTTATCGCGCCGAGTATCTTTGTGAGCACCGAGATCACAAAGTAGCTTGCAAGCACCACGCTTGACGTATAGCATATCTGCATCAGATCGAGCGTCACTATACCTATCGAGCTTTGCACCAAGTACATGAACACGCCCGTAGCTATCACCGTGCCGACGAGCAGCACCACTCGATAGATATTGAACGGTTCGCACTGCTTTATCAATACCATAATGCCGATGCACGTGACCACGTACACCATCATCGTCTCCACTTGCTCGGGCGACACAACAACGAATCTATTGAGCGTATACACAGCCATTACGCCCATCGCGAGCGCAAGTCCGCCCGGTACTGCGCGCACTATTACGTTAGACAAGAACCTGCCTTTTATTATATTCTTGTTGCCTTGCAACGCGAGGAAGAACGACGGTATCCCTATTACCCAAACCTCGAGCGTGAGCGTATTGTTCGTGCCGAGCGGAGACATTTCCTGAAGTCCCAAAAACACGATCGACAATATCACGAACATTATGGTCTTCATGAGGAACATCGCGCTCGACGCCTGCACGTTGTTCACGACGCGCCGACCTTCCATTACCACGTCCGGCATCGACGAAAAATCGTTGTCGAGCAATACCAAGTGGCTGACGTTTCTCGCAGCCTCCGCGCCGCTCGCTATCGATATGGAGCAGTCCGCCTCGCGCATTGCGAGAATATCGTTCACACCGTCGCCCGTCATCGCGACTGTATGTTTTTTGTTCTTTACCGCGCGCACGAGCAAGCGTTTCTGTTCCGGAGTCACTCTGCCGAACACCGTGTACTTATCCGCCGCTTCGATAACGTCGCGGTCGCTCATGCCCTCGAGCGATATATACATCTCGGCGTTTTCCACGCCGACGCGCTTTGCCACCTCCGAAACAGTTATCGGGTTATCGCCCGAAATGACTTTTACCGCAACGTCGTTTTCCTTAAACCATTTGATCGTTTCGATCGCGTCCTCGCGGATATGATCCTCTATTACTATAAGGCACAGCGGACGGCGCACGGCGGGCAGTTTGTCGCCGACTATGTTCGCGGGAGAGTGCGCAAGCACCATGACTCTGTAGCCGTTGGCGGCGTTGTCGTTTATGAGCCGCTCTATACGCACGCCCATATCCTTGAGCACATACTCGGGCGCGCCGAGCATATACGTGCCCTCGTTTTCAAACGTGACTGCGGAAAGCTTGCGCTGCGACGAGAACGGCAACACGTTTACGGGGTTTAACGCTTTGCTGTAGCCGAACTTGTTTGCGAGCGCGATCGCAGTCTGATTGTTGTCGCCCGTAGCCGTCAGTATCGACCCTATAATATCGGGCAGAGTGAAGTTGCTCTCGAAACCTTTTATCTCGATCACGTTGTTTACCTGCATCGAACCGTCGGTTATTGTGCCCGTCTTGTCGAGGCACAGCACGTCGACGCGCGCGAGCATTTCTATACAGTACAGGTCTTGCACGAGCGTTTGCTTTTTTGCCAAACGCACTACAGATGCGGCGAGCGCGAGCGAGGTCAAAAGCAGTATGCCCGCAGGGATCATTCCTATAACCGTACCCGCCGCTTTGGTGACAATGGCGTTCCAATTAGCCATCGTCGCGATCGCGCCTTCGGGCACTTCGTTGCGGTAGTTGGTCCACACCGTCAATCCGCCTATGACGATTATAAACGGCGTGAGAATTTTTATTATGAGCTTGATCGAGTTCATAAGCTCGCTTTTCGGTTTTTTGTATTTTTTGGCGTACGAAGTGAGCGTCTCGACGTAGTTGTACTTACCCACCTTGTCTACGCGCGCCACTACCGAACCGCTTATGACGAACGAACCGCTGAACAGCACGTCGCCCGCTTTCTTTTTTACAGGCTCGCTCTCGCCCGTGAGCATGGACTCGTTCACCTCGCACTCGCCGCGAACTACCACCGAGTCCGCGCATATCTGCTTGCCCATCTCGAAACAAACGATGTCGTCGAGCACTATGTCGTGCGTGGGTATGACTTTGCGTTCGCCGCCGCGTATCACGACCGCCGTAGGCGCGGAAACTATAGACAGCTTATCTATAGTTATCTTGGAACGTATCTCTTGAATTATGCCGAGCAATATGTTCGCGGTGATAATGACCATAAAAAAGCATTGCGAAAGATTGGCTTCCACAACGAGCAACGCGGCGAACACCGCAAAACACAACACGTTGAAAAACGTGAATATATTGCTTACGAATATATTGAGATAGCTTTTTCCTACGTTTCTTTTGACGTAATTGTCGTAACCCTGTTCTATCCGCTTATCCACAACGTCTTGAGACAAGCCCATATCGCAATCCGGCTCGAACCGCTCTGCGGCGGTAATATCGATCGTTTTCGGGCGGCGGCGTTTTTTCTTGTCCGGTTTCAACTGCTCGCGGCTCAAAATATTATTGTCTATGGTCATGGACTTATGATAATAGCCCGTGATAGGTTCTTCGTCGGGGGCTTGTTCGTCCTCGTCGAAAACAGTCCGATCTATTACGGCAGGGTCGACCGTCGCCCCCGTATAAGGGCGAAAATTATCGTCCGCATCGTCCTTGGTAACGATGCGAGGTTTCTTCTCGGATTTGCGCTCGACGGTCGCTGCGGTCGATTTTACCGCAGCGCTTTTTTTAGACGAGCTTTTCTTTTTTTCGGTCTCTTGCATACGTACCTCAAATAGGCTTATATGTTATACTCACCCATTTTGTTTATACATATTATAATCGAGGTCGAATTGTTTGTCAAGCATTTGCCCGATCAACCGCGCTGCCGCATTTTACGCGCCGAAGTTGCGCACGGCGATTTTCAATCGCGGTATTTGCGCAATGCGGCGTTAAGCGTCGCTCTTAACGCGAGTTCCGCCGCGACCGACACCGCCACCACCGCAAACACGAGCGCGATCAGCCGAGCGGTCTCGAAGTATAGTTTCGCCGTATTCATGAGCATGCCTATGCTCGACGCGGTCTGTATCAAAATCTCCGCGGAAACGACTATCTTTATATTAAAAGACAGCGCGGACGCAAAGCTTTCGGGGAACGCCGCGGCGGCATACGGAAGATACAGCGATCCGAATTTCTGCGCGCGACCTGCGCCGCTTATGGCGCACACTTCCTCAAGCTCGCGCGGCACGGTGGAATTGCGCGCCGCAGTAGCCGAATACAGATACGGCACAATGACCGTAACGCCGAGTATGACGGGCGCAAAAAACCCGCCTGCCCATATCGCGAGTATGAGCGAGATAGCGAGCGTAGGCAATGTGCGCAGCGCGGACAAGATCGGTTCGGCTATGCGCCTGAACGGAACGAACGCCGAGCATAAAAAGAATAAAAGAAAGAACAAGCCGAGCGATACGGCGTAGCTTAAAAGACAGCGCAAAACAGACCCGCCCAAGCTCAGCCAAAACACCGCCGTGCCCAATAGCTCGAACAGCGCTTTGAAAGTCGCGGATATGTTCGGCAGTATGAATTCCGTACCCACGATCGCCGCCGCGACAGCCCAAATAACGAGCACGACGGCGACCGCCGAACAGCCGTAAAAAATATTGAAAAGTATTGCTTTGGTCGGCTTGTTCACGATAATCCTACGTCGTCCATTCTATATGATCGTAGTAAAATCCGTCGTCGGGAACTTTGGAGAGCACGGGCGCGCCGTCATCTTTTTTAAGCGCGGACAGCGCGGTAAAATACTCTGTGCATGCGGTCTTGCTTTCGTACGCCTCGACGGTCTTTATGTTGCAACCTTTGATCATTGCCGCGGTGAGCTGCGCCAGCGACGACTCGCTTCCCGTCTCCATATGCGTCTTAACGGCGTTTACCGCCTCGGTCGGATTATTTTCCGCCCAGCCGTCCGCGGCGGAGAGCGCAGCCACGAACTTGTTTATATACTCGTACGAAACGGTATCTTTCGCGACGAGACACGCTTGCGGGAACGACCCGCCGAACGCATCCTTCCACATCGCCTGCACGTCGCACACCACGCGCCCGCCGAGCTTTTTGACGGCGTTGGATACCGCAGGTTCGGCGAGCAACGCATAGTCTACCGCGCCCGTACCGAGCAGCGCGATCGCGGCGGGTCCGTCCGCGGCATACGTGACGGCGACCTTACCGTCGACTGCGTTTTTCGACGTTTCGTACGGCACTTCCGCTTTGTCAAACAACATGCGGAAAGTAAGACCGGGGACGTCCGCCTGCCCTATCACCGCCAAGCGACTGCCGACGAAATCGGCGATCTCCATATCCGCGGAATCGGCGTTTTTGCTTATAATATAAAGATTTCCGTGCGTGTTCACGGACAGCATCTTTATTTTTACGCCGTTGTTATACAGCGCCGCCGCCGCATTGATCGGCATTATAGCAAGATCGGCGTCGCCGCTCGCAACGCGCGCACGCAATATTTCGCCGTTCGGCACGACTGTGAATACGGTGTCCGCATACCCCTCGTGCATGAACTTCGACAGTGCGATCGCAGGCGCGCCGTCGGGCATATATACCCGAATTTCGTCGGCGCTCGGCGTGCACGCAAAACAGCATGCCGCGATAAGAGCCGCAAGCGCGACAGCCGATAGTTTACTGAATTTGATTTTCATAATCCGCTCCTTTAATGCAGAGTTAATTTTTTTCAAACATGGCTTTTGCCGAAACACCTTCGATCGCGCCGAGCTTTCCCGTCAGCGCGTTGACGACATTTACGGGTGCGTCGAGCACGAGACTTATCGCGCAAACGTTGCGCCCGCGCATAGGCAAACCCATTCGCCCCGACACGTATTCCGAAAAATCGTGCAGCGTGGCGTTCACGCGCTCGACGGCGTTTCCGCTCTTTACTATTATGCCTAACAACGCTATCCTATTTTCGCAAACTTCCATAAAAAAACCTCCGTTCCGAAACGAAGGTACAACAAAACGCGCACGATAAAACGCAATCGTATATTTGTTGCCCTCGCCGTCAGTCAAACCTTTCGCCTCGGTACATTTATATTATACTCTCCGAATACGCCGTTGTCAATTAAATTATTCAACTTCGATGCACCCGAATACCGTTTACTCGCTTACTCTGTGACAATCGTTTATTCAACCCAATTAATCATACTCGCTATACTCGTTTTTGTCCTACGCAACCGCAGACTATTCCGAGCAACACAAAGAATCTCAACCATAATGCGGCGATGGCCGCTGATTGTTATATTAAAAACCGATTACGAAAACCGAATCGATATTATTTATTGCGCATTGTATTTTTCTATCGTTTCGATGAGCGCCGCGCGATCGACGGCATTCGGACGCGAGCAATACTCCGCGTATTCGCCGTCGGTGTCGTATATCACGACGTATACTCTGCCCTGTTTATCAACTATTATTTCCAAGTATTTGATATCGTTGGCATAGCCGATCAATACGGGAGTGCGCGTATCCTTCGCTCTGTCGTCCGTTTGCGTTACGGTCAAACCCACGAACGGCGAAAGGATATCCTCTATCGCCGCACAATCGACGATCGCGCCGTCGATACCTTCCGCAGTCAATTTGTCTATGTTATCGAACTGCGTTCCGAGCGTGATCTTATTGCCGCACCCGCAGAGCAACGCGCACAGCGCCGTAGCCAATATGATCGCAAACGCGCATAACGTTTGTTTTTTCGTCGCCGAATTTTTCATAGCAGTATTATACCACGATTCCGCCGAAAAGTCAATAGCAATACGGCTGTGAAAATCGCGCGGTTTAGGTATAATACCCGCGTTATCGCGCAATTTTCCGCATTATCCGACACCGATAATTGCTCACTCAATGTGCTTGAAATTTTCACAAAAATATGTTATAATATATCAGAGGATAATTTATGGCGCAATTTGAAAATTTCGTAGCAGACATCATGCCGAAAATCCGCAAGCTAAGCATGCTTGCCGCGGACAGCACGCTTATAGACGATACGTTCTATCAAATGTACGACGTTAAGCGCGGTTTACGCGACATAAACGGCGCGGGCGTGCTCGCGGGGCTTACCGACATCTCGGACATCGTAGCGTTTGAAGAAAACGAGGACGGTACGTTCAAGCACGACGAATCGGGCAAGCGTATACCCGCCGACGGGCATTTGCGCTACCGCGGCATAGAGATCGACGACATAGTGGACGGGTTCACGCGCGACGGACGATTCGGATTCGAGGAGACCGCGTACCTGTTGCTGTTTGGCGCGCTGCCGAGCGAAAAGGAACTGCGCGGGTTCAAGGAGATACTGAGCGGTTTCCGCGTACTGCCCGGGTCGTTCGTCCGCGACGTGATCATGAAAGCCGCCGCGCAGGACATGATGAACGGACTTTCGCGCAGCGTGCTGTATCTCTATTCTTACGACAATAACGCCGACGACATTTCGCTGCCGAACGTGTTGCGTCAATGCCTGCAACTCATAGCGCAGTTTCCCATGCTGAGCGCGTACTCGTACAAAGTTCACGAGTACTATCACGATCTTAACAGCTTGGTCATACATAAACCCGACCCCGCGCTGTCCACGGCTCAAAATATTTTGATGATGATGCGCGACGACGGCAAGTACACCGACTTCGAGGCGCGAGTGCTCGATCTTATGCTCGTACTGCACGCGGAACACGGCGGCGGCAACAATTCGACGTTCGCAACGCACGTACTCACCTCTTCCTGCACGGATACGTACTCCGTAATGGCAGCCGCGCTCGGCTCGCTCAAAGGTCCGCGGCACGGCGGCGCGAACATAAAGGTCGCGCAAATGATGTGCGATCTCAAGCTGCATATCAAAAACCGCTCGGACGGAGCTATACGCAAGTATCTGTCCGATATTCTCGATAAAAACGCATTCGACAAACAAGGGCTTATCTACGGAATGGGTCACGCCGTATACACCGTTTCCGATCCGAGAGCGCGTATTATACGCGGATACGTGGAAAAGCTCGCTTGCGAGAAACACATGGAAGACGAATACGACCTATACTCGCGCGTGGAAAAACTCGCGCCCGAAATAATCGCCGAAAAGCGCAAGATTTACAAAGGCGTGAGCGCAAACATTGACTTTTACTCGGGACTCGTATACACAATGCTCGATATTCCGCCCGAAATGTTTACTCCCGCATTCGCCACCGCGCGCATAGTCGGTTGGGCGGCACACCGCATAGAGGAGCTGGTAAACAAGGGCAAGATCATCCGCCCGAACTACAAATGCGTTTCCAAAAAGACCGCTTACACCTCTATCGGAAAGAGAAAGTAACCGCAAAATATCCCCGCATAACCGAAAGCGCCTCAAAAGCATTATCAAACTTTTGGGGCGCTTTTCATATTCGACGGACGAGATTTAATTACGCATTATAAATCAATCTACATCTTCATTGCCGCCATACGTTTCCATAACGGCAAGGATATCGCGGTAGAATTCCTGTTGATGTCTTTCGCCGCGAAAAATTTCGGTATATAGCTTTCCGTCGCTCAGAAAAACGACGCGTTGCGCATAGGACGCGACCGCGGCGTTATGCGTTACCATGAGTATACTCGAACCGAGCTCTCTGTTCATGAGGAATAACTGATCCATAAGCGCTTTCGAACTGCGCGAATCGAGCGCACCCGTCGGTTCGTCGGCGAGAATGAGCGCCGGCGAAGTTACAACCGCTCGCGCGCAAGCCACGCGTTGGCGTTGACCGCCCGAAAGCGCCGTAGGGAATTTGTCGAGCTGGTCGGTAACGCCCAAAATTTCGCTCACGCGCAATACTTTTTCCTTTGTTTCAGCCGCACCCGTCTTTTTGAGGTTAAGAGGCAAAGCGATATTTTCCTCGACGGTGAGCGTGTCCAATAGATTGTATTCCTGAAAGATAAAGCCGAGCTTATCGCGACGAAATTCGGCGAGCGATTTGTCCTTAAGCGTAGAGATCGACACGCCGTCTACTACGATCTTGCCGCCGTCGATCGGCTCGATCGTGGAAACGACGTTCAAAAGCGTGGTTTTGCCCGAGCCGGACGGGCCCATTATCGCCACGAACGCGCCCTTGCTTACGGTGAACGTAACGCCGTCGAGGGCGCGCGTAACAATATCGCCCTTTCCGAAGCTTTTTACCACGTTTTCCATTAGCAAAATATCACTCATAATAATTCACCTCACTTTTCTATTCGAGCGAGCCCGAAGCGTGCAGTTCTTTTTTGACGTCGGTATACCCGACAAGACACGTGACGAGACAATACAGCAGATACGCGAGCAAGAGCGCGCCCATGAACAGCGCCGAATTGCCTATCACCTGCAACGGAGTGAGCGCGCCGCCCTCGAGCTCGCTCAGCAAGATACATATAACCGACATCGGTATGTTTATAAGTATGGGCACGGCAAACGGCATAAAAAAGTACAGCGCCGTTTGCGCGAACAGCGAGAAAAACGTCTGCCGCTCCGACGCGCCCACGAGATACAAAACCCTGAATCGCTTTTTGTTCTCGGCAACGGCGGCGAGACATTTCAGCGCCAGCACAGCCATAGACAGCAGCGCGGTTGCAAGCGTTAAGAATAACACGAGCATCAGCCACGGCGTAGCTATCATCCGAAGTTCGGGAAGAAATGAACCGGTCATCTCCGCATAAAAGAACATATTGATGCCGTGAGTATACGGAAATTGACTATATATATCTTTCATATTCTCTTTGGAGAAAAAACCGTTCATCTTTTCCTCGTCAAAGCTGCCTTTTTTGTAATTGACGGCGACTTGCGTTATTGCCCTTTTATAAATTCCCGTGTTTTCCACAGCGTCGACTACGTTATCCGGCACAACGAGCATAAAATTGCTGCCGTTGACCACAAGACTTTTGCGCGAAGGCGAAACGCCGTTAAAGGTTATGGAAAAGGCGTCGGTCACCCACTTTAATTTCCCGATCAACTCTTCGGCGTCTTTTTTCAATTTGTTAAGTTCGGAAACGGAAACGCCGTTGCACAGCATGAGCGCCCCGCCGTTTACGGGCGCGGACTTTTCGTCCGCCATTTCCGCAAGCGTATAATAATCGCTTTCACGCAGCAACATCGGATCGCCGCGAAGATATTTCGACAAGGATTTCTCTTCCACTTCAAACACAGTGTACTGCAACATTTTTTCCGCCGTGCCGAAATTTTGCATCCAATTCGGCAAATCTTCGGTGTATTTCCCACCTTCGACATACGGAGACGACACGTTCACCGTGTATGGATTACTCAATTCGCAGTCCGCAGCCTGCGAGCCGTACGTTGTCATAAACAGATTGCCGCCTGCAACAACTATGGATAGCAACACGGCAACAACGCCGAAAAACATCGAATCGGATTGCGTTCTGTCGGAAAGCTGCCGCAAAGTAAACGTGCGAACACCCTTACCCGAAAACTTTTTGTTTTTCAATAAGTAGTGCGTTGCGCACTTGAGCGCGCCGAGATATGTCAAAAATACGGAAATTACGGCAAGCGTCGCGCCGACGATTAATATGATCGCATTCGGGCGGCTTATCGTTGCGGCAAGATACGTGACGGACAGCACAAGCGTCGAAAAAGCCACAACGGCAACTATAAGCCATGCGTGCGGACGCTTTGTCTGCTTGCCCTTTGTTTTCTCTCCCTTCAACAAATCGGTGATCTTTTGTTTTTTGAGATAGCTCGAAGCAACAGCCTCGGTAATGAGAAAAATCACCGTCACAAGCACGATCGTCATAATAAACGCGCCCGCGGAATAATCCGCCCATTCGACGCTCACGACGAGAATTGCCGAAACGCCGGCAACTATTCCCTGATACATGAGCACGCCGAGTCCTATCCCCACTCCGAGCGAAAACAGAAACGTGAACAGCATTTCTATTGCGAATATGGTCATAATATTGTCGCGCGTCATGCCGAGAGTCAGGTACAAGCCGAACTCCTTTTTTCGACGACGCAGTAAAAAGGCACAGCCGTAACCGAGCACGATTGCGGATACGATCGTAAGTACGATTGCCAAAAACACGCACATCGCAATCGTTTGTATCTTATATCCGAGAGAATAGTCAAATACCGTTTTGCTGAATATCAATCCGGAAAGCGAAAAAAGAACAGCTACCGTAAGCGCAACCGTAAAAAAATATATTAGATATCCGCCGATTTGTCGGCGCACATTGCGAAACGCGATTTTGAACAGCATTTTCCCTCCTCCTTGGGAGAAACAATATATCATCCCCGAATATTTCATTTACATTATATCATATATATTTCACAAAATCAATAACATTTATAAAAAAATATTATAATCGCGGTTTTGCATTAGAACGGTAACGAGATTATATCGAAAAATTCTTAATTCTTAATTCCGAATTCATAATTCCCCGATATTTCCGTTTCCAATCCATCGTATGCTACAGTTACGCCGAGCGGCGCGGCAAACTCGCACATGCCGTAGTAATCGCGATCGTTATTGTGCGAAAAATGCGTTGCGAAAAGCTGCGCGGCGTCGGACAGCAAACCGACTTCGCGCATGATACTAAACTGATCCAATCCGTCGAGCACGCCCATATGCCGTCTGCCCGCGCCCATACGCGCCGCGCCGTAAGTGCTGTCCGCCGCCACGAGATCCACTCGCGCGCCCATGCTTTTGAGCCGCGCGTAAACTTCGGCGTCGAGTACGCCCGTATCGTTGAGAAACAGCGCGCCCGCAGTGCCGTCGTTCACGTAATACGCCAAACACTCCTCGCCCTTGGTATGCTTTGCCGGAACAGCTATTATCGTCATGTCTCCGTCGGAAATTCTGTCGAACGGATGCACGGTCTTTACTGTTATGCCCTGTTCCACGTTCGGGCGTATTTCTCGCGCAACGTCTGCGCGGAACATTTCCGTCACGGTAGGGTTTCCGTAAACAGTGACGTTATTTTCCGTCATACCGCGCGCAAACGGCTCGCCGCGCATGCAAAATTCCTGCGGATAACAATGATCCATATGCGCATGTGTGATAAGCACGCGCTTTATCCGCGACAAATCGAGCTTGTAACTCAACATATGCGCATACGTGTCCATCGGAAAATCGAACAACGTGTCGTCGTTTATCAAAATTTGACTGCGCGTCCTTATATTTCTGCCGCCCGTCTCTTTCGCGTGTCTGCAAAGTTCGCAATTGCAAAATACCGCCGGCACGCCTTCCGCCGCCGAAGTACCTAAAAATTTGATTCTCATATCGTTGCCTCCGAGCCGCCGTCGCAAATACTTTGCGCACGCGCCGCAAGCGCAAGCGTGTCCGCTTTCATCAACGGCGTTACAGGTATCCTATCTATATTTAGCACGAGCGTGGGCACGGCATAACGCGACAAATCGAGTTCTATCTTTTCGCGCACGCGCGCGGCGTCATATTCTCTGCCTACGTAAAACAACGCGATCTTGGTCTTCCCCCCCCCGTCCTTATATTCGACGGCGCAAGCATCGGTCACGCCGTCAAGCTCCGTCGCCGAAGCTTCTATTTCTTTCGGATAAATACTTATTCCCGCGATCTTTATTATGCGCTTGAGCCGCTGAACAAAGTACAAATACCCGTCCGCGTCTATATACCCGAAGTCTCCCGTGCGCACGTATCGCCTGCCGTCTATGGCGATGAACGCCTCGGCTGTAAGCTCGGGATTTTTCATATATCCGTTCATGAGCGTATTCCCGCATACGACTATCTCGCCCTTGCTCTCCGCGCCGAGCGGCAAAACTTCTCGCGTTTCGGGATCGATGACCTTTGCCTCAAGCCCCGACAGCATGCGCCCGAGCGAGCCGACGCGGTTATTCGCGTACGTGTTGACGGCGCACACGTTTACCGTTTCCGTCAATCCGTACCCCTCGAACAATCTCGCCCGCGCGCCCGCGCCGATGAGCCTGCCGTTGAACTCGTCCAACAGCTCGGGCGGCGCGCTATCGCCGCCGACAAACCCGACATAGAGATTTTTCAGTCCGTCGCCGTAAAACTCGGGACGGGCGAGCAGCGCGCGAAACAGTGCGGGCACGCCGACCAAAATATGCAGTCTGTTCTTTTTAATGAGTTTAACGCTCGCCTTGGGATCGAACTTGGGCATGAGCACGCACACTCCGCCGTGCGTCAAAATCGTATGGATACACATCGACAATCCGAACCCGTGCGATATCGGCAACGCCGCAAGCATATGCACGCCGTGCGCATCGTCCGTTTGCAACGCTTCGAGTCCGCGGCTTGCAAGCGAGTTTATCGCGCCGTCGGAGAGTTCTATTATCTTCGGCTCGCCGCCCGTGCCTCCGCTGTGCAGATAAACGCCCGTCGAATTATCGGCGCGCATAACGCGTCTGTCCTCGCCTTCGGGCAGACGGTCGTAGCCGATCATGCCTACAGTACCGCCCGTATACGGTTTGTTCTTTATATCGAAAACGAATCGCGCAAACGCGCCGAGACTGCGCGCGGGATGGATATACACTATCTTGTATCGCTCGCCGAGCGGCGCGTACTTTTCGAGATTGATCGAAAGCGTTATCAAAAGTTTGCTGTTTGCCGCCGCCATGAACTTTTTGAGCTGATTGAGCGGCGCGAGCGGATGCACCATATGCGCCACTGCGCCTATCTTGTTGAGCGCGTAAAAGCAATACAAACACTCGGGAGTGTTCGGCATGCACACCGTCGCCACGTCGCCGGGGTTTAATAAAAGCGACAGCCGTTTCGCGGCTTCGGATATGCCGTCAAACAACTCGTCGTATGTGAACGACTTGCCCATATACAATAGAGCGTTGCTGCTTCCGCTTTTATTCGTAAAGTTTTCGAGCATATCGTACAGCATACGCCCCTCCTAAAATCTATAACCGAGGCACAGACACAGTATTATGACCAAGCCGGCAATGACCACTTGATGCACCAAATACATTATAAGCGCGTGTCTGCCAACAAAATTGAACGGCGTGTTCCACTTGCCGCCGAGCCGCGGCACAAGCGAGCTTTTTGTCGGGTATGCCGCCTTCCCCCAATACATGCCGATAAGCACTATACCGACGTACGGAAACAATCCGAAATAATCGTCTCCGAACATTTTGGCGCCCATGATATAGTCTACCAAATGCGACGCGTCGAACTCGGGGTCGAGCGGAACGTCCCAATAGCTGCAGAATATTCCCGCCTCGAAAACGATAACTCCGAGCACAAGCGGCATATACGTGTTAAGATTTTTGTCGAACTCCGTCAGCTTATCGATAGCCGCCGCGCAAATTATGCTCAACGCAATACAATGGAGTATGCCCATTATGATCCCGTCGTCAAACACTCCGAAACTTTTGAGTATGAACGACACGCCCGTAAACATCAACGCCACTACAGCGAGCCTTGCGCCGCGTTTTGCGTTATCGCGCGAAAACGCGCAGCTCACGCCTACGAGAAACAAAAACAAGAACACGAATATCTCGTGCGCAAAGAACCTGAACCCGCGCGATTCATAAGTGCGCAGATACGCAAGCGCAAACTCGTTGCATTTGTTTATAAACTCATTGTTTATCTGTTTGAAGTTGGAAAACCAATACTGCCCCGCATAGTAAAAATCCCACATCAAGTGGTCGAAACACATAGCGATAACCGCAACGCCGCGTAAAAAGTCAAGCTCCCACGCACGCCTGCGCTTATCTCTGAATAACGGTTGCGCGTCAGCTACGTTTTCCATACCGTAATTATACTACATCGTACGCAAAATGTAAAGCGCATACTCGGTACGTATTTATATGATATAAAGACCGAGGCTCTTCCGCTTGCACAAAATGCGATATACTTTTTATAAGGTTGAGATTCTTCGTGCGGCGGCAGCCGCCCGAAAATTATTTCAATTACCGTTTCGCAATTTGTTTATCAGCACCCATACGTCGGCGGGCGTAACGCCGGGCACGCGCGATGCTTGCCCTATCGAAAGCGGTCTTGCCGCGTTCAGTTTTTCCTTAGCCTCGTTGCGCAAACCGTCTATCGAGGAGTAGTCGCAGTCGGCGGGAAGTTTCATGTTTTCGAGCCGAGATTTTTCCTTAAGCTCCGCATCCTGACGCTTGAGATAACTGTCGTAACGCACAGACGCATACACCTCGAGTTTTGCCGCGGGCAAAACGCCGCGAAACGTGTCGAAAACAGCGTCGAACGCTTCGAGCGTCACGTACGGGCGTTTAAGCGCCTCTTCCGCAGTCATTGCGCGCGGCGAAGGTTCGCCCACCGTCTCGAACAGTCGCGCCACATCGCGTTCCGCGAGCGGCGTTTTCAAGAGCTTTTCGGCGCGAGCTATCTCTGATTTTTTCTTTTTCAAAAGGCGTTTGCGCTTGGCGTCGACAAGCCCGTAAGGCTCGGCAAGCTCGGTCAATCTGAGGTCTGCGTTATCCTGTCTGAAACTCAATCGGCACTCCGCTCTGCCCGTGAGCATACGGTACGGTTCGTCGCTGCCGACGGTTACGAGGTCGTCGAGCATAACTCCGATATAGCTGTCGGTGCGATCGAGTATGAGCGGCGACCTGCCCGAAACATACGCGGCGGCGTTTATACCTGCTATAAGACCTTGCGCCGCCGCTTCTTCGTATCCGCTCGTGCCGTTGACCTGTCCCGCGAAAAACAGCCCCGCAACGCGCTTGCTCATGAGCGACGGATACAGCTCGCGCGCGTCTATGCACTCGTATTCTATTGCGTACGCATCGCGCACTACCGATACGTTCTCAAGCCCCTCGATCGATCTGTACATTTCGCGCTGAACGCTCGGAGGGAGCGACGTCGAAATACCTTGTATATACCACTCGTCCGTGCCCGCGCCTTCAGGCTCGAGAAAAAACGTATGCCGCGGCTTGTCCGCGAACCGCACTATCTTATCCTCTATCGACGGGCAGTAACGCGCGCCCGTTCCCGTGATCAGTCCCGCTTTCCGCGGCGAATCGGGCAACGCCGCACGAATGATCTCGTGCGTACGCTCGTTGGTATAGCCGAGATAGCAAACCGTCGTGTTTTTCGGCTGCGTTTTCGTAAGTGCCGAAAACGTGTACGGAACGACGTCGCCCGCTTGAACTTCGAGCTTGGAAAAGTTTATAGTCTTGCCCGCAAGCCGCGCGGGCGTACCCGTTTTGAACCTGCGCAAGCCGAACCCGAGCGAGCGAAGCGAACCCGCCAGATAATCGCTGCGGCAAAAACAAACCGGACCTTTATTCTGCACGGTCTTGCCGCAGATAATCGTACTGTCCATGTACACGCCGGCGGCTACTACGACCGCGCGGCACACGTAAATACTGCCCGTGACGCACTCGACCGCAAAATCGTTTCCGCGCCGCATTATGTTTTTTGCCTCGTCCTGACGCATAGTCAAGCCGTCAGACTGTTCAAGCGCGGCTTTGGTAAACGCATGATAGCGATATTTATCTTCCTGCGCGCGCAGAGACCGCACAGCCAAGCCTTTCGAGGAATTGAGCATGCGTATTTGCGTGGCGCAAGCGTCGGCGGCAATACCCATAAATCCGCCGAGCGCGTCAAGCTCGCGAACGAGATGACCTTTGCCGGTTCCGCCTATCGACGGATTGCACGCCATATACCCTACGTTATCGACGGTGACCGAAATGACGAGCGTTTTCAAGCCTGTCTTGCAAAGCGCGAGCGCCGCTTCTATCCCCGCGTGCCCCGCGCCTATAACTATCGCGTCATAAAATTGTTCGTTCAAGATAACTCCTATATCAACTCTAATTTTACAAGAATATCATTACACACTCTGTCGAAATAGCAATTTATCTCGTTATCGGCATATCGCAAAACCATGAAACCTCTTGCTCTCAAATAATCGTCACGCGTTTTGTCGCTTTTCATTTTTTGTTCCTCATAATGCTGTGAACCGTCGATTTCTATTATTGTCTTTCTCTCCGCGCAATAAAAATCGACAATGTAATCTCCTATAATTTGTTGACGTTTGACGCAAATCGGCAAATTTCTCAAAAAGTCATACCATAAATGCCGTTCCTGCGGCGTCATTTCTCTTCGCAGTTTTTGCGAATAACGTTTTAATTGCTTATTGTAATTACCACTCATGTCGTACTCATTTACCCAAGCCTTCCCCGTTTACGGGGAAGGTGGCGCGCGCTTGCGCGTGACGGATGAGGAAAACGGAAATGTCTTTCTTGCATTATTTATCGTAAAAACATTTTTTGCTCTCACCTCATCCGCCCCTTCGGGGCACCTTCCCCGTAAACGGGGAAGGCATTTATTAAAGTTAAGACGTTTTGACGTCTATCCACATGCTGTCGAGATCGGTTCCCCTCTGTTTGCCGAAGTCGCGCATTACTTCGCAGCGCGCGAGCACGTCGTCGGGCGGGAACATCATATCGATGTACATCAGCTTAAACCATTCCTCGCGGTTATACATCATGTCGGCATAATCTATGTCTTCTTGATCCATTTCCGCTCGGTCCTCGGCGGTAAGCTCGTTGTACATCATGTCCAAAAGATCGGCTTTGGCGTCTTCCATTACCGCTTTCCCCGCCATAGATGTGCCCATATAATCGAAATTGGTCATGGCGAATTGACTGTTCTCGTCGTCGGGATCGTACATGTTTATAAATTTCAGAAAATAATTGGCGGCTTCCGTGTTTTTGGCATACTTGGGAATTATCCAGCCGTCGAGCCAAATATTGCTTCCCTCTTTCGGCACTTCGTAATAAAAATGTCCGCCGCCTTCCTCTTGCATGATAAGTCCCGTATCGCACGACCAAAAGAACCCCAACCATGCGGGCGTGGTGTGCGCGAGCATATCGTTTTTGCCGTCGTCCACTTCGTATTTATGCAACACCTTTTTCTGCGCGATAAGCGTCTGCTTCGCCTGTTCGATATCCTCGTCGGAAACGGAGGAAAAGTATGATTTCAATTCCGTCTTATAAGCGTCGTTATAGTCTGTAAAACCGTTGGAAAGCTCTTTCAGCTTGTCGCGATTGGCGTAGATGCGCGCGGCGGAATACGCGTCGCGTACGCTGTCTTTCATAAGCGTGCGTTTCTTCCCGCCCGTGGTAAAGTCCGTCCACAGCGCCTCCCACGATTTCATACGCGCATCGTCCGGCTCGAAGATCGTCGAGTATTCGTCGGTGCCTACATCATACATAATGCCGAACGTGCCCCAACAATACGGCGCGAAATACTCGAAATCGGAATCGAAGTCGACTTTTTCGGCAAGCCCGTCGTAAAGATCGTCGCGGGACATATTGTCGAAAATGCTCTTATCGAGTTTTTGCGCAAGCCCGTCCTTGATCATGCGCTCAGCCATGTAATCTGAAGGACATACAAGATCGTAGTCCGCCTTTATTACCTCTATACGCATGATCATATCCTCGTTCGTATCGAACGTGTCGTAGCGCACGCGTATCTTTTTGCCCGTTTCACGCATGTACCAATCCTCGAAAACGTCCAAAAGTTCCTCTTCGATGTAATCTCCCCAATTATATATTTTCAGCACTTCCTCGCGCGGCGAACAGCCGCAGAACGCAGCCGCCATCGGCACTATACAGAGCGCGGCGCATGCGAGCGCGGTGTATTTTTTTACCGATTGTTTTTTCATTTCGCTACACTCCTTTTGCGTTTTTGCGCCGCCGTGACAACGTTGAGCACTATGAGCACCGTCAGCAGAACTATAAACATTACTGCGGACAGCGCGCGCAGCGTGGGATCTGCGCCGCGCTTTGCGAGCGCATTGTACAGATACACGGGGATAGTTTCCACTCCGCCGTTTATGAATTTAGAGACTATGAAGTCGTCGAGAGACAGCGTAAACGCCATGATGAATCCGCTTATCATGCCGGGTATGAGCTGCGGAATTATCACACAGAACATGCTCCGTATCGGCGACGCGCCGAGATCGAGCCCCGCCTCATACAGATTGGGATTGAGCTGCGACAGCCGCGGCGTGACGGAAAGCATGACATACGGTACGGTTATCATGGTATGCGCTATTATGAGCGCCGCCCAGCCGTACGGAATACGCACGGCAAGAAAGAACATCATGAACGCAACGCCCGTCACTATCTCGGCGTTTTCCATGGTGATATTCGACACGAACTCCGCCGCGGGCTTTTTCCAGCGCCGCATGTAATACACGCCGACCGCCGCCGTTGTGCCGAGCAGCGTTGCGAGCAGCGCGCTCACCGTTGCGAGAACGAGCGAATTGCCGAGCGCCGCGCCTATGCTCTCGTTGGTGAAAAGATCGGCGTACAACTCAAGCGAAAACCCTTCCCAAACTCCGAGCGCCTTCGCGTCCGTGAAAGAGAACACTATAAGTATGATTATGGGTACGTACATAACGGCGAGCATGACGCCGACGAAAGCCCAAATAAGTCCTGTTTTGACTTGCTTTTTCACAGCACACCTCCCGCCTCGGTTTTGCCTTTTGTTATGCGGTTGGCGATTATCACCGTAACCGCGATAAGCAAGAGCAATATGAGCGAATACGCCGAACCGATGTTCCAACCGCCGCTGTTGGCAAACCACTGATTGATTATATTGCCGAACATGTACGTAGACGTATCGCCGAGTATGTCGGAAATCGCAAATGTGGACACCGTGGGCATAAACACCATAAGCACGCCCGACACTATCCCGGGCAGCGACAGCGGAAGCTTGACCTTAAACAACGTGGTCGCAGCCGACGCGCCGAGATCGTGCGACGCTTCTATGAGCGAGCGATCCATGCCGGACAGCACCGAGTACAGCGGCATGAGCATGAACGGGAAAAAGTCGTATACCATGCCGGTAGTGACCGCCACCCAAGCGTTGCTTATGTTGAGAAGGCTCAAAACTATCTTGACCGTATATGTGCGCAGAAGCGAATTTATCCACATCGGCAATATGAACAGCATAACGAGCACGAACTTGCCGTTCAATGCGGTGGAGCTGAGTGCGAGCGCAAGCGGATAAGCGAGTAAAAAGCATATAACGGTAGTGAGCAACGCGATCAAGAACGATCTGCCCATTACGAGCATGATGTTCGGGCGCGAAAAGAAATGCCCGAAATTGGAAAACGAAAAATGTCCCGATCCGTCCGTGAACGCATAATACAGCATGATAAACAGCGGCACGACCACGAAAATAATACTCAACGCAAGATACGGCACGGCAAACGTCGTACGCTTTATGCCGCGTATCTTGACGGGTTTTACGGTCTTTTCTTTCATTCCGCCCGACGGCGGTTTTTCTCTGTTTTTCATTCGCTCACTCCCTCCGCTTCGGCTGTCTCGAAGACCGTAACGGTTATATCCTCGGGTTTAACGGCAATGCCCACGCGGTCGCCCATATCCCATTCGTCCACGGTATCTATAAAGAAATCGTGATCGTCGTCGGTATACACTTGAACTTGGTAATACGTGCCTTTGTAGAACGTTTGCGTTACGTTTGCGCCGACCGCGCCGTCGCGCGCGTCGTCCGTGAGTTCTATCTTATCGAACGGAATGGACACGCGGACTTCCGTGCCTTTCTCCAGCCCCGCCGAGTTTATAAACTCGAACTGCCCGCCGCAAAATTCGACGGTGTTTTCGGACGTGACAACGCCCTTGAACTCGTTGACTACCTTGAGCTTTTTCATTATGTGTATGCCGTTCGGCGCTATCGAAAGATACACCGTTTCGCCCGTGCGGAATTCCGAAGTGTTCTGCACCGTAAATTCGTAATCGGCGGCGCGTATCTCCATCTCGTAATACGTGCCCTTGAACACCGTGGACGTCACCTCGCCGCAAAGCGCGCCCGACTTGCGACTGACCGCTATGTCCTCCGGTCTGACTACGAGGTCCACGCGCTCGTCGCGCTCGAAGCCCTTATCCATGCACTCGAAGTCCGCGCCGCAAAACTCGACGCAGAAGTCCTTTTTCATGACGCCCGACAAGATGTTGCTCTCGCCTATAAAGTCCGCCACGAACGCGTTTGCAGGCTCGTCGTATATCGCTTTGGGCGTGCCGTATTGCTGAACCGCGCCATCCGTCATTACCACTATCTTATCGGACATGGTGAGCGCTTCCTCTTGATCGTGCGTAACGTATATGAAGGTTATGCCGATGTTCTTGTGCATGGCGGCAAGCTCCAACTGCATTTCCTTGCGCATCTTGAGATCGAGCGCGCCGAGCGGCTCGTCGAGAAGCAATACTTTGGGTTCGCATACTATAGCGCGCGCTATTGCAATGCGCTGTTGCTGTCCGCCAGAAAGCCCCGTGATACTGCGGTGTCCGTACGATTCGAGGTTTACGAGCTTTAACACGCGCTCCACCTTTTCGGCTATCTCGTCTTTAGTAAATTTGCGCAATATAGGTCTGCCCTTTTTGTCAAGCTCGCCCGTGGGTATGCGCTTTAACTTCAGTCCGAACGCTATGTTCTTGTAAACGTTGAGATGCGGAAAAAGCGCGTACTTTTGAAAAACCGTGTTTATGGGTCGAAGGTGCGGCGGTACGCCCGTTACGTCCTGCTTTTCGAGAACGATCGTGCCATTCGTCGGCACTTCAAAACCCGCGATCATGCGCAAAAGCGTAGTCTTGCCGCAACCCGACGGACCCAACAGCGTCACAAACTCGCCGCGCCGCACGGCAAGGTTAACGTCGTCGACGACTGTTATCCCGTCGAATACCTTGCTGACGTTCTTAATCTCGATAATATTATCGAATTTTTCTCTTGCCGCAGTTGCCATAAGCGACCCTCCGTATGAATTAAAATTTAGAGTTAAGCTATTCTGTCTTATATCTTATCTTTTTCTGAGGTTGAGACCCTTCGCTGTCGCTCAGGGTGACAAAAGATATTTGCAATTGCTCCGTTTATTCTTTCTTGTCATTCCGAACAAGCGCATCGGCACGTTTTCTGCGTACCGAAGAATTTCAACCTTAATTGCGCATTGCGCATCAGAACGACGGCGGACACGATACCCAAAGCACTTTGCTTTTTCCGTCGTACACATTGACGATATAATGCTTTCTGTCCGCCGAGTAATAAAAACTGTCGCCGGCACGCGCGGTCTCCGTTCTGCCGCCGACCGACACCTCCACCGCGCCCTCGAGTACGTATCCGAACTCCTCGCCCTCGTGCGGAATATCCGCGTCCGTGCTCTCGCCCTTTTCAAGCTCGATAAGGATCGGCTCCATCTCGTTCTTTTGCGCGGTAGGCACTATCCAATTAACGGTCTGCTTTTCGGTCTTTTTCTCGAAATAATCCTCGGGCGTAAATACGAGCTTACTTTCGTCGTCGTCCGAAAAGAACTCCGCCAAACTCGATCCCAACAACGTAAGCACGTCTATCAACGTCGCTATCGACGGCGACGTCAGATCGTTCTCGAGCTGACTTATATAGCCCTTGGAAAGTTCCGCACGGTCGGCAAGCTCCTCTTGCGTCAGTCCGTTTTTAAGCCGCAGATCGCGCAGCTTTCCGCCTATCGAATATATGTTTTTACTCTCCGTCATACCTTGCGCCTGTTTGAATTGCCTAAACTTTTTGTTTACATTTAGTAAACCGAAAATGATTATACAGTATGACTGCGCATATGTCAATCATTTCTGCACGATTTTTCGATATTTTTTCAAATTTCGCATAAAAGAACGGACGGGCTGTTTTGCCCGTCCGTTTGCTTCGGATCACTGTATTTTATTCTTCCGATATTTCGACTTCGGGTCGATCTTCGGATTGCGGTCCCGCTTGGGGTTCGGCTTGAGCGCTCGCTTTGGGCGCCGCAAGCTCTTTTTTCCAACGGAACCAGATAGCTATGCCGCCCCATGCGGAGAGTCCCGCGGCAATGAGCCACACCGCTATGAGAATGAGGTTATAGAATGCAAACGGGAGGTCTGCTACCTCTACGCCGTGGACGTAACCGTTCATGGCATTGGAGTTGACGGTGGTGTACAGCACGTGTTTCATTGCCTGACGCGCGAAATACTGCGACGCGGGGTTGTTCATATTGACGGTAACGTTCGAGCCGTAAGCGGTAAGCTTAAGGTCACCGCCGGCGCGCAAGCACTGCTCGGTGTTCATAACGCCGCCGCCGTCATAGTCGGTGATAACCGAACCGTTAAATCCCCACTCGTTGCGGAGAACGCCGGTGATAAGGTTGTAGTTACCGCCCGCCCATACGCAGCCTATGCGGTTGAACGCGGTCATAACGCCCATAACTGCGGGGATCTCCACCGTTTCTTGGGTGAATTGACCCGTTTTTTCGTCATAGTTTTGGACCATGATCGGGGTCGTTCCGCGCTCCTCTATGCAAGTCTGGAATGGTTTGAGATAGATCTCGCGGATCGCCTGTTCGTTGGAGAACGTAGCAACGTGACTGCGGTGATCCTCTTGATCGTTGAGCGCAAAATGTTTGATATACGCATAAACGCCTTTTTGGGCGCACGCCACGGAAGTTTCGAGCGCAAGCTCGCCGGACATGAATCCGTCTTCGCTGTAGTACTCGAAGTTACGTCCCGCGAACGGAGTGCGGTGAATGTTCATTGCGGGAGCATACCAACCCGAAATGATGCCGTTGTACTGATGGTTGCCGTACGAACCGTCCGCTTTGAGCGCGTCCTCGCCCGTAAAGTAACCGAGGAGACGGGAGTTTTCTCTATCCCAGCTCGACGCGAGATTTACCGCCGAAGGATATGTGATGGAATACGGCTCGTGCGTGACGCCGCCTTCGTTTAGTCCGGAAGGACCGTCGAAGTCGATAGCTCTCGGCTTGCCTATGGTCTTGGCAGCCGCCAAGGTCTGATAACCTGCGTTCTGGATCATCTTTTTGATTTCCGCTTTGGTCATCTGATTGATGAGCTTATCCCAGCCGCCTTCTTTTTCCACTTCGTCATAGTCGAGACCGCGGTAGTCTATAAGCTCGAGATCGCCCGCCTGCTCGAACTTGCCGGCTTTGGCAGCCGCTTCGTCTTCGGTCATGGGATTGAGCGAATCCGTCGCTCTGATAGCGTTTTTGACGGCATCGGATACTTCCAATTGCCAAGTATAGCCGTTCTTTTCGGAGAATCCGCTCTTGATATGCGCATCCTGATTGCCGTGCGTTTGCGGGAAAGTTCCCTCCCAATCGTTGCGGGTAAGGTACGCGTTTCTCGCAGTGAACTCGCTGTTGACGGCATGATCGAACTTGTTGGTTATGTCTACTCCGTTAGCGCTCTTTGCGTACGTCACGTTGTCGACGCCGTCGTTTGCGGCGTATTCATACTTCCACGTGCCTACAAAGTTCGCCTTGCCGCCCGCAACGCCGTGCTTTACGAGCACGTTATCCGTAGCTTCGTGCGCATCTTGCGCCGCAGTGATGTGATAATCGCCCGCCTCGAGTATGTAAGTTTTGGCTTTTACGTCGTCATAGCTTATAAAGTCTTTGATGTTTACTTTGACGGTTACGGTTTCCGCCGCGCTACCCGGTTCGAGCATACCCGTCTTTTCAAAGCCGACGAGCGATACAGCGGATTTTTCGATGTGGTTGGTTTTGTCGTATGAGGTGTACGGTACGTTTACATAAACTTGTACAACGTCGCGTCCCGCAACGGAGCCGTCGTTTTTGACTTTGACGCTGACGGCGATGTCGCCGTTTTCGTCGGGCTGAGTCATCTCGAAGTCGCTCCACGTAAAGGTCGTGTAGCTCTTGCCGTATCCGAAAGGATATTGAACGGTCGCCGCGTAGTCGTATGTGCCCGCATTGCCCTGATCTTTCTTTTTATCGAAGTATCTCGTTTCGTAGTATTTGTAGCCTATGTAGATGCCCTCGTCGTAGAACAAACCCGCTTCTACGTTCTTGCCGCCGTTTGTGAGCATTATATCGCCCATGTTCTGCATAGCGGGCGAAGAAAACGCGTCGTAAGCGAACGTATCGACGAGATGTCCCGAAGGATTTACCTTACCGCTCAAAACGTCGGCGACGGAACGGCAGGTGTCGCCGCCCGCGCCGGGCGCCCAAAGAACTGCGGTGATGTTGGCATAGTCTTTGACCCAGCCAAGCTCGAAAGCGTTGTTGGTGTTGACAACTATTATGATGTTATCGAAGTTTTTGTTGAGATAATCGATAACGCCGAGTTCGACCGAATCGGGTTCGAGATAGTGCCTTTGCTTATCTTCGGCGGTGTTGTAGTCTCTTTTAGCCCAATCCGCCATGTATCTGCCGAGGTCGCGGCCTTCTCCGCCCGTACGCGAAAAGAAGAATACGGGGATCGTGCCTACCGCTTCGTCTTTGGCGTTTTGCGGTATCGCGCTTATAGGCGCTTCGTTGATTTCCCAGTTTTCGCTTTGACCGTAGCCGATAGCGCCGCCGCCGCGAGTATAAGTTTTATGGTTGTCCGTGTAGAATTTCCACAGAGCTTCGTTGATCGTAAATCCCTGCTCTGTCAACGCGGTTTTCATATCGCTCGAGATCGTGCTTACGCCCGAGCCTGTGCCGCCCGCGAGAAGGTCTACCGAAGACGCCGAGAAAAGGCTGAGCTTCGATTTGGGCGCAACGGGAAGACCTTTGCCCTCCGCGCCGCTGTTTTCGAGAAGGACGAATCCTTCCGCGCCCGCTTTGCGCGTATATGCCTGTTCCGCTTTGTTGAGTTCGTCGGAATCCGTGTAGTCTCTTTTATAGTAAGTCGCGTCGATATTATCGGGTGTTACCGCCGTCGAACCGCCGCCGCTCGCTTCGCCGAATATATCACGGAAAACGAGGTCGTATTTTACTACGGAAACCGTCGTGAGGGTTATCGCAAAAGCAATGAGCAACGCAAGCAAGCTACCGATAAGCACGGTAAACCATTTTGCGCTCATTTTTTTGCGCGGTGCATTTGATTTAGCCATAAAATATCATTCTCCTTGACTTGATTTGTCTGTATTTCGATATAATATAAACCAAAACAATCCGCCGCCGTGATGTGCGGCGGACGCCTCGACTTACCGAAATTACATTGCGGATTCGCGATCCGAATTGTCTATAGGCTCGTAGCTGAGTTTAGCCTTGCTTTTGATCACGATCTTGTCTACGTTCACCATGCCGTTTTGCTGAGGAGCAACGAGCGTGATAATGTTCTCGCCTTTTTTGAGATTCACCGTTGCGCTTACATTGCCGAAATTGCGGTAGTACGAATAATCGGAAGGCATGTTTTCGGCTTCGATGCCGGGCAACGTGCCGGTAAGCGTGACGTCTTCCTCATTGACTTTGAGCGTCACGGGCTGAATTCCTTCTTCAAAAGTAAGCTCATTCATAGCAACTGCTTGAAACTGTTGATTCATCTGTGCGGACGCCGATGCCGCGCGCAAATTAAGCGTTGCTTCGCAATCGGCGGAAGCGGTGATCTTCCATGTGATGTATGTGCCGTTACCGTAGAAATAGCCGAGGTTTGTCACTTCGGGACCTTCCTCATCGGTGCCCGTATATTCGGTAGCGGTTTCGACGGTAACGTTTACCTCTTTCACCGTATAATACTCGGGATTTTGGTGCGCAGTAGCCCAAAACTCCTGAAATTCAGGCGAAGTCGGATCGGCAGGCTGATCCTGCTGCGCCTTCGCCCAATCGAATTCACGCGAAGTGCCGCAGGTTATTTCGGCGTTTTCCGCCTCGAAAGCATATTCTTTTACGCCGTTGCACGCCGCAAGCGAAAGCCCCGTCGTGAGCGAGAGCGCCGCGACGAGCGTCGCCGCAACTATTTTTTTGGAATGTTTCATATTTTTCTCCTTTTATTTTAGAAATTTTAATTAAGTGCGCGCCGCGGCAAAATACCATCACGACTCTTTTGCCGCGGCATCCGCACCCGCTTAAAAGTTAAGCCGATCGTTTTTGTTTCAGTTCTTTACCGGAACGTACGACAGCTTGCCGTCCGCACCGCTTATTACTATTTTGTCGACGTTTAAGCCGGCGTCTTTCATCTGCGCCGCCAAAACTATTGTGTTTTCGCCCGCGTTCAAATGCAAGGTAGCAGTCGTGCCCGTACCGAAGTTTTTGTATACCGACGGATCGGATTGCCAATTCAAATTCGTCAATCCGGGCAACGTGCCGGTAAGCGCAGTCTCTGCATTGTTCACGATAAGCTTTACGTATTCGTTAAGCGAAAGATCGACTTCTTTGAGATTGAAGCTAACCCAATTCACTTGCTCTTGCACCGAAGACGCCGCATGAAGAGTGATCGTAACGTCGCACTCTTCGGTCGCGGTTATCGTCCAAGTAACGGACGTGCCCACGGTATTGAAGTAACCGAGCGAAGTCACTTCCTCGCCTTTTTCTTCCGTGCCCGTATATTTATTTGCGGTTTCTACGGTCACTTGCGGCGCTTTATAATAGTAATCGGGATTTTGATATACGGTCGCCCAAAATTGTTGAGCTTCGGTCGGATCGGAAGGCGCATCCGCATTTGCTTTCTCTTGATTGAATTTATCGACTATGGGGCAAGCTATAACTCCGTTTTCCGCCTCGAACGTCTCGGTTGTAACGGGTTGCGCGGGAGCTGCGTTGGTCTGCTCGGACAGCCACTGCCACATGTTGCCGTCCGCCGTGCAGTTTGCCGAAGTAAGATCGGCTTCGCTCGATACTTTGGAATAATCCATTTGCTTTTTAACGTCGTCGTTAAAAGCGTATATCCACGACCAATGCCCGTCGTAGCAGCCGGGCGTCGCGCCCCATGACGAAGGATTGGGATCGTCCACGCCTTTCACGTTTTCCTTGAGCGTCATGTGCACGTTTTGCGCGCCCGCGTCCATAAGACGCTTATACAGCGGCAAAGTGTACATATCGGGTTTCAACGTTCTGTCTTCCTCGGAAAGCAAGAACCAAATATTTTTATCCTTTATTTTTGCGAGCATATCGTCCGAAATATTGCCGCTCTTGTAGCCTTGGCAGATCGGATAAGCCGCCGCGAAGAAATCTTCCTCGTCCTCGAGCAAGAGGTTCATCGTCATATATCCGCCGTTGGAGCAGCCGCCGATATAAATCCTGTCGGTATCCACGTCTGAATTGCTCGTAACGTACGTTCTTATCGCTTTCCACAGCGCCTCGGTATAGTACGAAACTTGCGGCTTGCCCGTGGGCGCGCTGCCCGCCTCGGAATCGCCGTATTCGCCGTTGCCTTCCGCATCCATCCACATGGTGGGAGTTTGCACGGCGAGCACGTACGCGCCTTTTTGCGCGGAATCGGTAAAGTAGTGCTGTATGTTCGTTTCGTTCTCGGTTGTAAGACCTGTCACTTCGTTGCCGAGCAGCGCAATGTCTATATCGGTGCCGCCTTCGCCGCCGCCGTGCAACCATATTATCAGCGGGTTTTTAACACCGTCGGCTGCCGCGCCCTCGGGCGCCCATGCCGCGCGAGTAAGCGTTATATCTTTTGCTCCTTCCTTGTAGTTGACTGTGTCTTTTACCCAGCTCGCCGTCTGCGGAACGATCCTGTCGGCGGCGGTCGTTTTATATGTAAAAGCTTTTTTCTCGGCAACCGTGCCGTTGCCTACTTTGAATTCTTTGTTAGCCGTGACGCTCACGGAATAACCGTTGGTCCAATCGTTGACCCGTTTCTTCTGATCGTATGTAAAAGGGTTTGCTTCTCCGAACTTTACGGACATTTCGACAGCCGCGTATTGGGTAGCCGCCGTTGTCCTGACGCCGTTCTCGTCGCATGCGTAAGCATCCGAAACGGTGCGCGTCGCGCCTGCGGTCTTTATTTTGAACGTGTCCTTTGTTATACCCGAAACGTTGTCCGAAAACTTGACTATCGCCTTCGGAACGGCGGGTCCCCACTCGTAGCCGCGCACCTCTATGCGCACGTTGTCTACGGTCGGCTCGGTCGCCTCTTGAGCGGGTTTGCACGCCACAAGACCGAATGCGCCCGCAGCACAAACGACGGACAGAGCCGCAATCAGTTTTTTACCTCTCATTTTGTACTCCTTTGATATTGATTTTTATCACACGCATTATAAAATAAAGACAATCCTATTGCAATAGGTTTGTCTTAATCTTGCCGTATACGGCGTAAATTTACTTTTTATGTATGCTTAAACTCAACTTGCGATTTTCATTTTTGCCGATCCCGTATCGGCGGGCAGCGGCAGAATTATTTTGAGCCGATAAATTTCGCCGTCGGCGGATATTCCGAACTCGCCGCCGTACTTGTTTACGAGCATTTTCATGCTCTTTGTGCCGTAACCGTGGTTTACCATATCGCCTTTGCTCGTTTGTGGCAGACCGTTTTTGAAAATTATTTTACCGTTGTAGTAGTTTTCCGTGCATATAACGAGCATACCGCCCATTCGGCGCACGGTAAACGATATGACGCGTTTGGACTCGTCGTCCACTTTTTGCACCGCTTCTATCGCGTTGGACAGCATGTTCCCGAATAACGTGTACAGTTCGCCGGCGCGCATGAACCCGAGCTGTTCTCCGTCCGCCATGCACGAGAGCTTGATACCGCTTTTGCGGCAGTGCAAACTTTTTTCGGTAAGTATAACGTCGAGCGGCTCGCAACCCGTGTTTATATTTGCGTCGTAAATGCTTATCGCGTCTTCCATTTCCGCGATCTCCTCGTCGGACACGCCCCCGCCCGAAAGCCGCAGTTCTTTGAGCCTATGCTTCAGATCGTGACATTTTACGTTGATTATGTCTATATTCTCTTTGGACAGTTCGTAGCGCGCAATGTCGTCGTGCCAAAGTTTTTGAACTATTTCCATATCGTGCTGCATGCCGAGTTTTACGAGCATGCCGGACTGCAAGCACAGGATAAACACGCACGCGAGCACCGAAAACAGGAAATTTATTATGAGCAGCGGTATATGCTGCCAGTAATAATTATTCGTCCACGCGCACAGCAACGCCGTAACGGACAGCGTTATCGCGGATATGAGCAAAACGTTGCGGTTGTGCAATCGCGCAAGTTTGTATTTTTTTATGCGCCGCGCTATCGTGAAATATACGGTGACGTACACCGCATACATGAGGAGGTGATTTATCGAGTTGGCGGCGACAGACCAATTTGTGCGCTGAGCGAGCAGCCAAACAAGCCCGCTCGTTTCGGCTATACAGTACAGTCTGTACGCCATATTCTGCGCGGTGTATGCGGCAAGCCCGCAGAACAACAGCGTTCCGAACGATTCGTCGAAACAAAAATACAGCACCGCGAGAGTGAGCGCGAACATCAGCATATACATAAACGCGCCGAACAGAAAGTGCGGAACCGCCGTCATTATCACCGAAAAGATAAACAGCGCGCCGCCGCATATGACGAGACCGGCAAACAGTCTGACCCAAAACAGCCGACGACGCTTAAGTCCGAATACGAACATAGCCTCGGCTATGCTAATGTGCAGAAAAAACGGGAGAATCGAATATATGTAGTATAATATCGCGGCGTCGAGTTTCATCAAAAATCATCCCCCCCCCCCGTGAATATTTCCATTAACGCTTCTACGAAAGCTTTGCGTTTGGGATGGCTTATCTTAAGCACGTGTCCGCCGACGTCCACTTCGTTGCCGCGAACCTTATTGACATACCGCGAATTCACGAGATAGCAGCTGTTGCAGCGCAGAAATCCGCAGCCGTCGAGTTTTTTCTCCACTTCGCCCAGAGTGCCTCTGGCTTCTATCTCCTCGTCGACGAGCTGATATTTGAGCTTATGCCCCATGACCTCCACGTATACGAGCTTATCTATAGATATACGGCAAAATCCGCTGTTCACGGGTACGAGCACGCTCTTTATCTCGCGCGATCTTGCAACGTTTACCGCCTTACGCATTTTGAGTTTGAACTCCGAATATCCGATCGGCTTGACTATAAAATCGAGCGCGTTCACTTCGTAACCCTTTTGCGCGTACTGCGCCATTTTGGTGACGAATACTATGGTAATGCAATCGTCGCGGCTGCGCAAAGAACGCGCCGCGTCTATGCCGCCGATCCCCGGCAAGTCGATGTCCATAAATGCGATGGAATAGTACGAATGCTTATACGCATGCAAAAAGTCCTCCGCATTGCGGAAGCGGGTAACGTCAAACGCAAACGAATTTTCGTCGCCGAATCTTTTTATGTATTTGATCATTATTTCCGCCTCTTGGGCGTCGTCCTCGACTAATGCTATGTTCACGGCATAATTATCCTTTTTACAAAGTATACCACGTACTAATTATAAAATCAATACCCTTTATAAAAATATGGCGTAAACTATCTATTTTTCGGCATAAACTTAATAATAGCGTACCGAAGAATCTCTACCTTATAAAAATGAGCAAACGCTATTTCTAACGCTTGCTCCATAAAAAATATAAAATAAATACAAATTCAGTCTTTGGCTGCTTTGGTTGTTTTTGATTTCTTATCGCCCGTTGCCTCGGCTATCTCCTCGAAAAATCTTTTTTCTTCTTCGGGATCGGTTATCTCGGGCGGAGAATAAAGTTTTGCGTCGACGGGTCTGCCCTCGAGATAATCTATGAGCGGCATTATATTTTCTTTTTTCACTTCGTCGACGGGCGTTTTTGCAGCCTCGACGAAATATGCGTCGTCGTCATTGGGTACGGGAGACGCCTGCAACTGCTTGATGCGGAAACCTATCGCCCATTTTTCTATGCGCGAAAGCTCCTTTATGTCAAATCCGCCTTGAGCGTAGAACACCGGCACGAATTTTTCGTACGTTGCGCTTACCGAAGTCTCCTTGACGCGCGCGGGCATATAATCGCGGAACGGCGTTACGCCTATGCCGCAAACGATGAGCTTTTTGTATATAACGTCGTAGTACGGCGCGATCTTTTTCAATCCGCTTATCACGCCGCTACGCAAGCTGCCCATGAACAGAATTTTATCGTAACATCCGAGCATCTCGCCCCTGAGCTTGTCCGCGGGCACGGCGTCGCACCCGACAGCGTTCCCTATTATATCTACGTAACGCTTTACGTATCCGTGTTTGGATTGGAAAACTATCAAAAGTCTGTCTTTCATTATTACCTCGCACGTTCATTATACTACATACGCCCGATTTTTTCAACTGTTTGAAAACAAAAAGAGCAGACGCATTTACAACGTCTGCTCCGCAGATGACCGTTACGTATTTTTCGGCGAAGTTACGCCGTCCGCCGTCAATAATTTTCCGCTTTCATGGCGAAGAACGAGCGCGGGTGCGCGCATACGGGACAGACTTGCGGCGCTTCGTCGGCTACGAGCATGTGTCCGCAATTGAGACAAACCCAAACCACCTGCGTGCCTTTTTTGAATACGCTCTCGCTTTCGATATTGAGCGCGAGCTTGGCATAACGCTCCTCGTGCGTTTTTTCTATCGCGCCGACCTTGCGGAAAAGTTCCGCGATCTGCGTAAATCCCTCTTGATCGGCTACTTCGGCAAACGTTTTGTACATGTCCGTCCACTCGTAGTGCTCGCCGTCCGCCGCGTCTTTGAGATTTGTGAGCGTATCGTTTATGCCGCCGTGCAACAGCTTGAACCACAGTTTTGCATGCTCTTTCTCGTTACCGGCAGTCTCGGCGAATATGCTTGCTATTTGTTCGTATCCGTCTTTTTTGGCGCGCGACGCATAGTAATCGTACTTGTTTCTCGCCATGCTCTCGCCCGAAAACGCGGTCATAAGATTTTCTTCGGTTTTTGTCCCTTTGAGACTTTTCATGGTTATATCTCCTTTTGGGGCTTGCGCCCGTTAATAACTCACTTGCGCGACGCGTTCACTTCCGAAAAAATGAGCGCCGCCGCGCCGACCATGCCCGCGTCGTTGCCGAGCTGCGCCGTCAAAACGTCGAACCTCGGCATGCCGGCAAAGCCGTACAACCGCTCTTTGCAATAATCCTTGAGCATATCTATAAGATAGTCTTTTTGCGCGCTCACTCCGCCGCCGATGATTATGGCTTGCGGACGGAATATGTTTGCGAAATTGAGCATGCCCTCGCCCAGATACTTGACGTATTTGTCGACTACTTCGGTCGCCGCCTTGTCGCCTTTTTTGCGGCACTCGAACGCCGTTTTTCCGTTTACTTCGTCGAGAGTCGGCGAGAACTTCCACATGAGCGAATCGGGATTTTTCTCCATGGCGCGGCGCGTGTCGCGAATGAGCGCCGTCGCGCTGCAATACGCTTCCATACAGCCCTTGCGCCCGCAACTGCATTGTTCGCCGTCCACTTGAATGACCATATGCCCAAGCTCGCCGCCTTTGCTCTCGTTGCCCTCGTACAGCTTGTTGTTTATTATAACGCCGCCGCCCACGCCCGTGCCGAGCGTGATGAATATCGTGTCGGAGTACATTCTGCCGACTCCGAACATGGTTTCGCCGAGCGCAGCCACGTTAGCGTCGTTGCTTATTTTTATAGGACGGTTGATTATGCGCGACAGCTTTTCCGCGAGCGGAACGTCCGTCCAATTGAGATTGTAAGCCTGATCGACAGTGCCCGCCGCCGAATTGATAGCGCCGGGGCATCCTATGCCGATGCCTACGAAATTGCGGTCATTGGGATCTACGAGCGACAAAACAAGCTCGCCTATATCCGAAATTATCTTATCCTCGCCGCCTTCGACGTCGGTAACCACTTTGTCCTTTTTGAGAACGTTGCCCTTGTTGTCTACTACGGCTGCTTTAATCGACATGCCGCCGATGTCAACGCCGACACAGTACATCATATACCACCCCTACTTAAGTATGATTTTATTTATTGACGACTCAAGTTTATCCTTGTCTTGCTTATCGCGTTCCTTGAGATAGTCGCTGAAAATATTGACCGCGCTGCGCCTGTCGATTATAACGTACCTGCGCCCCATAGGCAACGACTTGTTATCGGTCGCCGCGCTCTCTTTTGCCGCGGACTTTGCTCCGCCGCGCTTATTCGGCTTTTTCGCACTCGGCTTTGCTGCGTCCGCCTTGCTCTTTGCCGAACCGCTCTTGCTCCTCCGCGCTTTACTCTTTCCGCTCTGCGCGCGTGGCGTGTCGCTCTTGCCTCTGGCAACCGTGCGTATCTCGGGAATATAAATATCCCTGTCAGGCTCCCAGCTCTCTTTGAGAAATTCCTCGAGTTCGCGATCGCCGCGCGCTATATCGTCCTCTTGCTCCGTCTCGGCGTCGTCGCGAACGTCCGCCGCATCGTATTCGCGTGTCTCCGCCTCGGGTTCGCGCTCCGATTTCGGCTCGGGGTCATAAAACGTTTCGAGATCGTCCTGCCGATCCTGTTCCGATACGGGTTCGGGTTCTTGTTCGACAGATGCTTCGTCGTATGTATATTCGGTATCATCGTAAAGCGTGTCGACCGATTGCGTTTCCGTTTCCGAAACGTTCGGTTTCGTCTCGCTCTCGATCGGTCGATCGTCGGTTTCGGCGGTCGGCGCGGCAGACTCGAACTCATCCGCATTGCTCTCGACATTGCCTTCGGCGTTCCCGTCGAGATCGAACTCGCCGTCCTCGTTATACCACGGCTTTTCCTCGTCGCCTAACGCAGGTTCGGGAACCTCGCGATCCTCGTCGACGATCTCGCCGTAATCCGCGTCGTTTACTGCGACGCTATCATTATCGACCGCCGCCGCGTCGGATAAAACGTCGTCCGTAGTTTCGGTCGCTTGCTCGACGGGGTCTTGACGTTCGACCGTATCCGGTTCGGAACGAACCTCGCTTGCGGTTTGCGCGTTTTCCGCAGTCTCGTCGCCGACGCTCTCATCCGTCGAAAGCCGCTCGGGTTTCTCGTTCTCGGCAGGCTGCGGCTGCGCAACGTTTGCCTTGTGCGCTTTTTTGTTTGCAAGCAAGCAATCGCATACAAGCGCGATAAGCGATACTACGGTTATGCCCGTGACGAGACTCGAACCGACCGACGTTGCCAACGCCTCGAACAATCTCGGCATGGGCAGCACCACGGTTCGAGAGCCGAAATACAAAGTCGGCGCGGCAGTCACGTCTATGCGATAGCCGCCCGTGAGCTGCGACAGCACTACGCATGCCAACATCGCGACCGAGCACGCGAACGCAAGCGAGCTTGCGATTCGCAATAAAACGTCCCCCGCCTTGCACGCACGCTTGCCTTTTGCAATGACTGCGATAGCCGTTGCCAAAAAGAAAAGAATAGCCGCGCCGACGACTGAAACGAATATTATATTTTCGGTCTTGCTCCAATCCATAGCTTTAATTATACAACCGCGAATAAACTTTGTCAATCCTATTATATTATTTATTGTAAAAATTAGCTCAAATTTGCAAAATACAACATAATTCGCGCAAAACGGATCCCCTCCGCAAAATCGGAGAGGATCCGTAAAGCCGCTGTTCGTGTCGTCAGAACATTTTCTTTTTTATCATTATGATTATAACCGGAACGAGTATCGCGGCAATAATGCCGAGTACTATCCAAAATCCGTATTGATACGCAACGCTGCCCTCGCCGAACGGCACCCAAACGTTCATGCCCCACAAACTCGATATAAGCGTAGGGATAGTGAGTAAAATCGTTATAGCCGTGAGCAGTTTCATTACTATGTTTTGATTGTTGGATATGACCGACGCGAATGCGTCCATAGTGCCCGACAATACTTCTCGGTGGATGGACGCCATTTCGATCGCTTGCTTGTTCTCTATTATAACGTCGTCGAGCAGATCGTTATCGTCCTCGTAGTGCTTGACGAGCGAAAGCTGCTTGATCCTGTCTATTACTACTTGGTTTGCGTTGAGCGACGTGGAAAAATAAACGAGCGCTTTATCGAGCGCCAACAGCTTAATAAGCTCGGTGTTTTTAAGCGCGCGGTGCAACGAATGCTGTATTCGGCTCGCCGATCTGTCTATCATTTTGAGATAGTGCAGGTATTTGGTCGCGTTGGTATACAGAATCTGATACAAAAACCGCGTGCGCTTGTTCACGTCGAAGTTGCGCACGGCGTTGTTGACGAACTCGCCCAAAACCGACGTTTCGCGCAAACACACGGTAACGAAATAATCGTCGGTATTGATTATAGCGAGCGGCAGCGTGGAATATACGTAATCGTCCTTTTCCTCGTTGATAACGGGAATATCTATTACGATAAGCGTGCAGTCGCCGTCGGTATCTATATGCGCGCGCTCTTCTTCATCGAGCGCCGCTTTTATCATGTCTTCGGGTATGCCCGTTTCGGTGGTGATCTTTTCAATCTCACGATCGGACGGGTTTTCGAGATTTATCCATGCGCCCGGCGCGACGGCGTCGCATTCGACGAGTTCGCGCTTGCCGCTTTCCATAGCGTACACTTTAAGCATGATATTTTTAACAACGGGCATCGCGCCCGCTGTGAATTTCACATAACGAGCGCGGCTTTATAATGACTACTGTCGTCGGTACTGTCCATTGCCGTCCTCCTACCGTTATTTTAGCACAAAGACGGCGGCTTTGCAACCGATTTATTAAAATTTATAAAATTGCGATTGTTTTTTCTGATTTATTTTACCTTTGCCTGCTTGCCGTTTTCGGCGCAGACGTAGACATAATGCACGCCGTCGTCAAGCTCGTAGCGGTATTCATAGCAAACCCTGTCGCGCTTTCCGTCGTTATAAGTTACAAGCACGCCTTCGCCGCTCGCCTTGGGCGCGGCGGAACGAGCCTTGCTTTCTTCCACTTTAACGCTCGGCACATCATGATCGCAATCGCAATCGCCGGAGCGGAACGACTGCGCCGCGCCGTTTACGACCGTCACCGTCGCACACTCGCCGCTGCACTTCGCGCCGTCGATGTTCTTGCACAGCATTACGATCGCGGCGTTGCCGTTCACTTCGATATTGTACGCTTCCATATTCGGATACCCGCATGCAGCCGCGCAGTCGAGCGCCGTCTCTACGGCTTTATCGGTATCGACTTCGCCGTTTTGCGTTTGCCCGTCGTGCGAGAACGAAAACTCCGCAATGCGCTTGCCATCGGTGAGCGCGTAACCGGACACCGAATCGCGCGTGACCTCGTACTCGATCTTACCGTCCCAACCGCCGATATGCTGCGCGCTATCCGCATCGAGTATGCGTTTGACGAAATCGGCGGATGCGGAAATATCGTTTTCCGTAGGTTCGGGCGGGGGCGCGGGCAACGTCGTCGGCTTAGCGGCAAGCTCGCCGTTATAACCGAAGTCGGCGCCGTTGGTCACGTGATCGTAGAATTTGACCGAATACTCGTACATTAGCTCCGCGCGGTAAGCCGCTTCCATGGGATCGGGCGCGGTAAGCACCGCGTACACGTCGTTCAGGAACTCTTCCTTATCTCGCGACGATTCGTATCCGTCCTCCTCGCACTCGAGCGCGGTCTCGGCGCGCACAACGTACACGAGCGCCGTTTTGCCCACGCTTTCCGCGGTTTCAGGCTCGTTGCAAAGCCGCATGGCGGACAGCGCGCCGCGCAATGATCCCGCCGCGTCGACGAGCAGCATGCGCGACATGCGTCTGTCGTTATCGGGCGCTTGCTTGTGCCGCGCTACGCCTACCCACAATGCGGGAACAAGTCCGAATATCGCGAACAGCAACGCCGATACCACAGCCGCAACCGTAAAATAGCCGTTACGCTTTTCTTCCCTTGACTGTTTGATGTGATTATTGTTTTCCATAGTTTTTCCTCGATAGTTTATTTAGAAATTTTATATGACGAATAATTTTACTCATCAGAGCGCGAAGTTGTGCCTACCTATGCGCAGATGCACAGTCAACGTCCATATCCAGCTCGAGGTAGCCGTAGCGGGATTGTAGTAGTACAAGCAGCCGCCCGTGGGGTCGTGTCCGCCGAGCGCCTCGCGCGCCGCTTTGTATGCGGTTTCATTGGGCGTAAGATTGATCTGTCCGTCGCTCACCGCCGTAAACGCTCCGCGCTGATAAATAACGCCCGAGATGGTATTGGGGAATTTGGACGAGCGCACGCGATTGAGAACGACCGCCGCGATAGCGACTTGACCGGTATACGGCTCGCCCCGAGCCTCGCCGTAAACGCAGCGCGCCAAAAGATCGAGATCGCTCTGACTGATATTGCCTACGGAGCCTGTGCCTATGTTCGAGCCGGTATTAGATCCGCTTGCAAGCGACACACCGAGCGCGCGTTCGGTAGAACCGCCCACTACGCCGTCTACGGTAAGTCCCTTGTCGGATTGAAACGCCATAACGGCGCACATCGTGTTCCTGCCCCAAACGCCGTCTACCGTCGAGCGGTAATATCCCGCGTTTTTGAGCGCGGTCTGTATCTTTTTTACGTTCTCGGTCGTTCTGCCCTTGGACACGCCGCCGGTGCGTTCGCCTATCTTAAGCGTAACGCCGAGCGCGCGCTCGGTTGCTCCGCCCGCTACGCCGTCCACGGTCAAACCTTTATCCGATTGGAAAGAAAGCAGCGCGCCGAGCGTTTTGTTACCCCATTTGCCGTCGACAGTCGAACGATAATAACCGCGCGTTTTCAGCCGAGCTTGCAACGCGGCTATATTAGCAGCGGTCTTACCCTTGCTTATGCCGCCGGAAACGGGGAGCTTGAGCGACAGCGCGCGCTCGGTTGCGCCGCCCACTACGCCGTCCGACGTCAAACCCATTGCGGTCTGGAAACGCTTGACCGCCGCGGTCGTGTTTGCGCCCCAAGTTCCGTCCACGGTCGAAGAGTAATAGCCGTAGGTCTTGAGCCGAGCCTGAACGGCGGCGACGTTGCCGTACGTGTTGCCCTTGGACACGTCCGCGAAAGCGAGTGTCGGTACAAGCATGACAAGCATCGCGCACAACGCGATTGCCGACGCCGCGAGCGCGACGCGTTTGAATACTTTTTCTTTTGTGACTAACATGATCATCCCGATATACTTTATTTTCGACGAGCGCGACGCATGCTCAACCGAACAGCTCCGCAAATATGGATTTATACTCGAAGCTCGAACCGTAGCACAACGGCGGGTATATAACGCACCACCAATTATCGCCCTTAGCCTCGCCAAGCTCTATTATGAGCGCGTCGTAACAGCCCTCGGGCACGGTGGTTTTACCGTACTTGCGCGTCGGGAAATACTCTTTTGCGAGTTTAGCCCGCGCGCCGTAGTAATACCCGTTTTGCTCGAGCACGCTCGCGGCGATATACGATATGCCGTCGAGCTTGGTGCGAATGTCCTCGTACGCCTCGGCGAAACTCGTTTTGTTTACGTTTTCGCAGATGTACGAATTTACGGCGTCGCGTACCGAAAGCTTGACCGCTTGATCGCCGTCCGCATTCGAGTTGGCTCGGATATGCAGGCGCAGCAGCTCGTCACTGTTATTATTATCAATGCAACCGCAAAATATCGACGATACGAAAAAAATTATTGCAACAGACAACGCCACGCTTAATATCTTATTTAACAATTGTACTTTCTTGATCATACACTCGATTATTGCCCGATAAAAAAAATATATACGATCGAATTTTAAGCACAAAAAAATCGGAACGCACCGCGCGGCGACGGATAAACTTACGCCCTCACACGTAAGTTATGTCGCAGACTGCGAAGCACGTACCGAATTTAACGTTTGCGGCGACATAACGCCCCGCCGATAAAGTCGATATTTCTTTATCTCTTTTTTATATAATACGACTATTCGATCGCATGCCCGAACAGACAACGCCCGAATAATCAATCATTTCGCCAACCACTTGTGCAATATGCCCGTTTTGATGTGAGTGAACACGCTTACTCCGCGTTCGCACTTAAGCGCATCGACTGCGCTCGCGAATTTGCCGAGATCGGTAAACCAACCGAGCGTCATTCCGCCGGAACCCGTAAGGCACGCGACAGCGCCTTGCTTTTCGAGCAATTTCGTGTCGCGGTCTATACTCGGGCACAACCGCGTTGCAGGCACGGCGAGCGCGTTCGCAAAATGCCGCACCGCATCTTTATCCCCGTTCATCAACAGTTCGCACAGTTTATCGTTATCGGTAGGCGCATACTCGCGGCTCGGGTACTCCCCGTCGAACGCTTTATACGCCGCCGCCGTAGAAACAGACTCGGACATAAGCCCCACCGCAAATAATTTAAGCTTATTTTCCATAAAGAACGTGTCGCCGCCTGTGCCGCGCACTCGCGCAAGTCCGCCCGTAAGCATGAACGGCACGTCGGAACCGACCTCGAGCGCAATTTTTTGCATATCCGCTCCGCGTTTCGGCAAGCGGTAAAACAGATCGAGCGCACGCAAGACCGCCGCGGCGTCCGCACTCGAACCGCCCAATCCCGCGCCGACAGGGATACCTTTTTCGATAGTTATATCCCAACCGTTTCCGCCTATGGCGTTTTGGACTAAGCACGCCGCCTTGCGTGCCGTATTGTCCGAACCGATGTCGGCGTTGGTAAACGCGACGCGTATGTCGGTGTCCGAACGCTCGGTAACGGTAACGGTATCGCACGAATCGAGCGACATCATAACGCTGTCGAGCGTGTGCATACCATCTTGCACGCCGGTGATATTCAGCGACAAATTCGCTTTAGCGAACGCTTGTAAAACTATACTTTTTGCCATATGATAATTATAACACTTTGCATAGTCCTTGTCAATAGATGTTTCGATTTTAATTTCGGAAATTCGACGTTTATCGACAGCGTAAAGGCGCGCCGCCGTTACGCGCCGCGCCTTATATTTTATTTACCTTATATTTTATTTATGAGTCAGTTCCGGTTCGATCTCAGCTTTCTCTCGTGCAAAAATTGATGAGCTTTTCACCGCCCGAATACGGCGCTGATATATCGTTTTGTTCGAGCACGCGATCGGGCGAGCAGCACAGCGCTTTCGCCGCCTGCCAAAGCGTTTCGCCGGGTTTCGCTATGTGCACGATAAACGTAGCGTCCGGTCTCGCTATCGCCTCGCCGCGTTTTACCGACTGAACGAGCGACACCGTGTCGCAACTGTAAAGTCTCGCCGTAAACGCGACTTCGGCTTTTACGTCGAATACCGATTCGCGCCGTATCTTTACCGTAACGTCGGTAACCGTTGCGCAAAGGCTTACCGACTTCGCCTCGGTATGAACGGCAAGCGGCATCGAGAACGGAAGTCTGAACGAAATACTGTCCGTCTTGTTGTTTTCGGCGTTATAATACACAATGTCTCCGCCTACCAAGCCCTCTACGTTCACTCTGCCCGACTCTATCTTTGCCGAGCCGATCTGACAAAACGCGCCCTCTATGCACAACACGTTATCCGCGGCGAGCTTGCTCGGATCGAGCGAGATCTGTCCGTCTACGGTATCCGTCACGGTTATCTGAGGCTCGGGCAAGCATACGCGCACTTCGGACGCCGTGGTTTCAAGCTCGTTGTCGGCGCAGAACACGTCGCATACAACGTCCGTTTTATTGGGAACGGCAACTGTGATATCCGCTCTTACCGTGAGCGCGAGATCTATTCTGTCGCCCTCGGGATCGGATACGGACGTAGCGACGGTTTCGGTCACGCATACGTCGGCATATGCTATCGCGTCTGGCAGCGCGCCCGGCACGGACACGCTCTTTACTATAGGCGTGACTTGCTTGAACGAGCACGCAAGCCCGTCCGCACCGCGCGCCACTACCGCGGTGTACACAGCGCCCGTGAGTTTCACGTCGTCCACGCCGCACTCGGCGGACGTTATCACGGCGCGGCTCGTGGCGCACAGTATTTCTATCTTATCGCCGAGCTTTACGTTAGACACCGAATCGGTCAAGTACAGCGTTTCGGATTGTTCGGCGACTACGGTGCAATACCCGATGGAGCGACGCTCTACATATATGCCTTGTTCGGGTTCGGACAGGCACTCGCAGTCGCAATGCACCGCCGCGGTGAGATTGGTGTCAACCACCGCCACGAGTTTGAGCGTTCCGCCGTCTATCGTCGCTTCGACGTTGGCGATCTCCGCAGTGATGAACGGATTAAGCCCCGAGCTTATCGCCGACGACGTTATCTTATCCGAAAAATCGGCAACCGCGCCGACTGCTCTGATCCCGTCTTCGCACATCAACAGACAGTCGAACTTGACCTTGCCCGCATAGCGCGCTTCGCCCGCAAAAACCTCGCTCGGGCGCACGTCGGCGACAGCCGCCGCGGAAAGAACTCTGCAATCGCCGTCAAGCATTTGTCGCGCCTCGACTACCGCCTGTCCGCGCGCGATCGCGCAAATTTCGTCACTTTTGATTTTGTTGTTTTCGGGCATAATCGCCTCCTTGCAATAATGTTATCGCTAAATTGTATGACGGTATGCCGCGGAATATGCGTATTAAAAAATTTAATTCAAAGAAAAAGCAAACGCCTTGCGACGTTTGCCGTATAGCAGTCTGAATAACCGCGAAGATCACGAGTTTCGTATTATCTTTATATCACCGCAGATAACGTCGGAATACGAAAACGATACCGTATCGCCCGCCGCCGCGCGGAACATAAACACCGCGGGGAACGTATCCGTGATCATTCCGTGCATACGCACTATCTTTTTTCTGCCGCGGTTGACCGCCACCGATAACGATTTGCCTTTAAGTTCGGCTATCGCCTGCTTGACTTGTTCTATGCTCTGTGCTCTCGGACGCATGTTCGTCTCCTTTGCCGTATGTCGACCGTTTATAAATTTTTACGAGGTCGGCTCGAGTACGATTATGGTCAAACTAATCAAAAAACATACCTCGCGCAAACACGTCTTCGGGCATTGTGAAAAAATTTATTAATTTTTCTCGAAAACGGGGTCAAAACAGTTTACAAAACAGTCGAAAACGCATATAATATGTGCGTCTTTACCCGTTGAATTCGATCATTGTATTTCACATCGGGCGTGACAATACCAATCGGAGAATATCATGAAAAAACCCGACAAGACCGCAAAAGATCAAGCCGAACGCCCCGTGTACATTTTGTGCCCGCGCTGCGAGATCAATTATATCGACAAAAAAGATAAGTATTGCGCCGTTTGCAAAAAGGAACTCGGCATGGATTCGTCGTTCACTCTGCTGCCCGACGAGGAGGAAGCGCAAGTCGACAGACTGTGCCCCGTTTGCCATGTGAACCTGCTCGCAGACGACGAGGAGATATGCTTCGAGTGCAAGAAGGAAATGGAAGAAAAGGAAAAGGAATCGAGCGAGATTACCGACGACGGGGAGGATTGGGAGCCTTTCGACGACGAAGACGAGGAAGAAGAGATACCCGACGGCATGCAGGAAATTTTGGAAGAGGACGAAGACTTCGGCGACGAGGACGAGGAAGAAGAGGATATCGAATCGGTATCCGACGAACCGGACGATTTCGATTTCAACGTCGACCCTAACGATTTTGAAGAGGACGACGAAGACGAGGAAGAAGACCTTTAATATATTATAAAGCCTATCGACTTAAAAACCGCTCGCACATCTCGGCGAGCGGTTTTTCATTTCGCTTTTATTATTCAACGCGTCGCGAGCCTTCCCGTACGCTCCGCAAGCGCGCGTATATTTGCCGCCGCATCCGCATAGCCGTCCGCGCATCGCCATGACCAGTTTCCGCCGAGCGTCGACGGCGTGTTCATGCGCGCGCACGCGGGCAAATTCAAAAAGTCCTGCATCGGTATAATCACGGTATCGGCTTTGGACTCGAACAGTCGAGTTATAACGGTCGACGTAACGTCGGCTGCGTCGCAGCCGAGCGTATTGCACACGAGCGCTTTGCCGCCGTCGTCCAACGCCTCGAACCAGCCGCGCGTGGTGTTGTTGTCGTGCGTGCCCGAATACGCCACGCAATTTTCGGGATAGTTGGTATAATAGAATTCGTTATTCGGATTGCCGTCGAACGCAAACTGCATGACTTTCATTCCGGGGTAACCGGTGTTTTTTACAAGCTCGCGCACGCAGTCGTGCAATTCTCCGAGGTCTTCCGCGATTATCTCCGGCTCGCCGAGCGCGGCGCGCACGCAATCGAAAAATTCCTTATCCGGACCGATACGCCACTCGCCCACCCGCGCGTCCGTGCGGTCGGCGGGGATCGCGTAGTAATCGGCGAACGCGCGGAAATGGTCTATGCGCACAACGTCGTAAAGTTCGAGCGCCATGCGCATGCGCGTTATCCACCAATCGTACCCCGTGCTTTTCATATAATCCCAATCGTAAATCGGGTTGCCCCAAAGCTGTCCGTCTGCGGAGAAATAATCCGGCGGAACGCCCGCCGCCGACTTACGCGACAGATCGGGATTAAGCAAAAACATTTTCGGATCGGACCACACGTCGACCGAATCGTACGCGACGTATATCGGCATGTCGCCTATTATCTTCACGCCGCGCGCGTTGGCGTAAGCTTTGAGCGCGCGCCACTGTTTGAAAAACTCATACTGCAAAAATTTATAGAACTCTGCGCGGCTTATAAATTTTTTCATGCCGCCCGAGCGCGTTTTGAGTTCGAGTTCCCAAGTGTCCCAAGGCGCATAGCCGCGCGCTTCCTTTATCGCCGAAAACAGCGCGTAATCGTCGAGCCAGAACGCGTTTTCCGTTTTGAACGAAACGTATTCGCTGTCGGTTTTATCGAATCTTTTATATGCTTTCCCGAGCGTAGAATAACGCTCGGCAAACAACGCCGCATAATCGATCCCGTCGTCCGCGTATTCGGGCAGTTCGTTCGATTTGAGCAAGCCTTCCGCCGCGAGCTTATCGAGATCGATAAAGTACGGATTGCCCGCTATCGCCGACGGTGACTGATACGGCGAATCGCCGTACGACGTGGTGCACAGCGGCAGCACCTGCCACAGCGACATTCCCGCGCTATTCAAAAAATCCACGAACTCGTAAGCCGCCGCACCGAGCGAGCCGATTCCGCGCTTGCCCGCGAGCGAAGATATGTGCATTAGTATTCCCGCGCAACGTTTCATTTCGTATATTCTTCCTTTGTCGGTTTTTCGATCCTCTCTATTCTATCACAATAAAATATAAATTACAAGCAATAGCGAAAATTTTATCGCAACAAAAAGAGCGCCGAAGCGCTCTCGTGATTATACTATATAAATTTTTTGACTTCCGCAATCTCTCCGCATGCGTTTTTTGCGGCGAACTTCGCAAGGTCTTTTATGCCGTTGTTCAGCCCTATCAGGAGTTTGACGTACAGCGCGACCGATGTTATGCCCGCACATTGTATTATATTAGGCGCAAGCGCGTCGCGGTATTCGGAATTGCCCGTCGTCCAGAACATGAGCGTATCGGGATGCTTTTCCGCGAACGCGTTGAAATCGTCCACGCACGCCGTGCCCGATCTAAACGACGTATGCACCGCCGCCGCGCAGCCCGAAAGATCGTAACAGCCGTAATCCATTCCGACGTACGGGGTTATTATCGGCACGTTGCGCTGTTCAAGCTCGAAGTTCATGCCGCTCATAAGTCCCGTATCGTAAAACGCGCCGCCGCCTATCGAATTGAAAAAATCGTCGTACATCAACGACGGCAACAGCCTCGCGCCGTGGTGTATCTTCGGCGACAGCCCCGGGTTTTTACAGACTACGAACACCCCCGACTTGCGGCTCTGCACGAATGTTTTCGCCGAATTGAGTATAGCAAAGCCGTTGCTGTCGCGATCCGTGAGCGGCAGATCCGCCGAGCACAGCACGATCGGTATCTTAGTCGAGCAAAACGCGTACGAGAGATACGCCGCCGAGTACGCGAGCGTTTCCGTGCCGTGCGAAACTATCACGGCGTCGGGCGCGGTATCGAGCGCGGCTTGAGTCGCCTTGCGCATGGCGTTAAGATCGGGTATACGCATCCGCTCGCTCTGTATTTTGAATTGGTCGAAAACTCCGCACGCGCCCAATACAGATGCTATCTGCTCGGTCGCCGCGTCTGATAAACTCAGTCTTCCGTTATCGTCTATGCGGCTGCCTATAGTGCCGCCCGTTGCAACAAGCGCTATGTTCACGATTTACTCCTTATTTTATCGAACAGACAGTACACTATCTTTGCGTGATCGAACGCGGCTTTTCCGCGCTCGGTAATTACCGTATTGTTTATATCGACTTCGCCGAACGCGTCGCGCACGACGCGCAGTCTGCTCTCGAATTTTTCGCCGACGCAGTCGAATACAATAGTCGCGTCGTCGCCGTTTTCATTTACGGTAAAGTCAAACCACTTCGCCGCGGTCGCGTCGTCGCCGCCCACGGCTTTTATCGGTTTGTCGAGCAACGCGTAGTACACAACGGTAATGTTGCGCCAGCGCGGATCGCGCTCGGGCGTGGAAACGGCGAGGAGCTGACGCAGCGGCACGCCCGAAATACCCGTTTCTTCCTCAAGCTCGCGCACCGCGGTTTGCTCGCACGGCTCGTCTTTTTCGGTAAATCCGCCCGGGAATGCGTACATGCCTATAAACGGGTGTCCGCCGCGCTCTATCAATAATATCTTGCCGCCGTCGGCGCGGTCGCGAACGCACAGCGCCGCATCGGCTGTGACCGAGGGTCTGAAATATTGGGTTACGTCGTATTCGCGTAAGAAGCGTTCTTCCGTTTTTCCGTTTTTATCTATAAGCTGTGACATGATGCAATCTCCCCGTATATTCGATCGCTTTTTATTTATTCTATCATATATCCCGACAAAAATCAAGCAAGCAAAGCTTATTTTTTCGATTTCTTTATGATTTATTGTTACTTTACCGTTCATTCAATATATTTGTTTTTGTTTCCGCACTACAAGCAAAGCTTGTTTTTTCGATTTCTTTGCACTTTGTTGAAGATTTGCAGCTTTTACTATATGTATTTTTCATATGTGCGTTACAAGCAAAGCTTGTTTTTTCTAATTCTTTATGATTTATTGTTACTTTATCGTTCATTCAATATATTTTAATTTATAGGTTTCCGCCTTTCTATATTATATACCGATAATTTGAATTTGGGTGCGCAAAAACGGAGCGACGCGTTACCGTAATTCCCATAGGGAATATTAGGTAAGCCGTAGGCGAACGAGAATTAGG
>ERZ777306.1072-NODE-1072-length-46992-cov-5.026376_pt1 | contig 46992 bp, 42 predicted proteins | sample MGYA00374966_ERZ777306 | MGnify/ENA primary metagenome ERZ777306 (study PRJEB29329, sample SAMN06343882) | mouse gut metagenome | isolation source: Mouse cecum | place: Austria: Vienna | collected 2014-11-15 ... | reverse complement strand
GGACAGGCTTTCGCACCACGATATGTATCCCGAAAAAATCGACAACAGATAATAAGAGCGGACGTCCGTCCGCTTTTATTATTTTCAGGGCAAGCTCCTTTTCGCTGGACACTATCCCAATAAAGCCCTGAAAGGGACATTTTCGCATAGAAAAGACACACGCGGCAGGATTTCGTACGCTCCTTTTGCGTGTGTCTTGGTGGTGCACCCGGCGAGGATCGAACTCACAACCTTCAGCGTCGGAGGCTGACGCGCTATCCAATTGCGCTACGAGTGCAAAATATCGGTTTTGTTTTTCCCGAAAAAAGGAATCCGTCGTATCTTCGGTCGGTAACGGAAGCTATTATACCACATTCCGCAAAAAAATGCTTTATATTTTTATGTAAATATGGTAAAATAAAATAAAATTTTTCGGGAGTAACAGCGTTTTATGGCTAAGACGGTCGTCGTCGGAATGAGCGGCGGGGTGGACAGTTCGGTCGCCGCGCTGCTGTTAAAAGAGCAGGGCTATCGCGTCGTCGGGCTGTTTATGCGGAATTGGGAAGAAGAGGACGCCGACGGCGTCTGTACGGCGGAAGAGGATTTTGCCGACGTACGGCGGGTTTGCGGCTTGCTGGATATTCCTTATTATACCGTCAATTTTGCCAAAGAATATTCGGAACGGGTGTTCTCGTATTTTCTTTCGGAATACGCCGCGGGCAGAACGCCCAATCCCGACGTGCTGTGTAACCGCGAAATCAAATTCGGGCCGTTTAAAGATTACGCTTTGAAATTGGGCGCGGACAGTATCGCCACGGGACACTACTGCGGGATTATGCATGCGGACGGCGTTCACCGCCTGTTAAAGGCAAAAGACGCGGGCAAAGATCAGACGTATTTTTTGAATCAGCTTACGCAGGCGCAGTTGGACGGCGTCTTGTTTCCGCTTGCGGATCTGGAAAAGAGTGAAGTGCGCGCGATTGCGGAGCGAAACGGCTTGGCAACGGCCCGAAAAAAGGATTCGACGGGCATCTGTTTTATCGGCGAGCGGAATTTTCGCAAATTCTTACAGACCTATCTCCCCGCGCGGCGTGGAAAAATTTTGTCTTTGGAGGGCGAGGAAGTCGGCGAACATCTCGGACTCATGTTCTACACGCTCGGTCAGCGCAGAGGGCTTGATCTGGGCGGAAAAAAGGGCGAAGAGGGCAGATGGTTTGTCGTGAGAAAGGATTTACGAAACAACGTGCTGTATGTCTCTCACGGCGACGAAAGCCCGCTCTATTCCGACTCCTGTACGGTAGAGGGGATGAATTTTATCCCGAACGCACCGTCTTGCAACGAGTTTGCGTGCAAAGCGAAATTCCGTTACCGTCAGGGCGAGCAGGGCGTGCGGGTGAAGCGTACAGGCGATAGCTCTTTGAAGATCTTTTTCGACGAACCCCAGCGCGCCGTTACGGAAGGTCAGTACGCCGTACTCTACGACGAAACGCAGTGTCTCGGCGGCGGCGTGATTACGGGGACGGAATGAAATTGTTCGAAAAAATTCGGTTACAGGTATAAAAATAAAATCATAAGTCAATAACCTCCGTGTCAATGCGGAGGTGTTTTTTATGAAAAAAATTGCGGTGATAGCGGTTTTGGCGGCGGTGATCATTGGGATTTGTTTCGCGTTTGCGGGACAGGGCGGAGAGCGTCCTTCAGGGGAAAACGCCTCCTATCTGCGGGTGCATATCCGTGCAAATTCCAATTCGGAAACGGATCAGGCAGTAAAGTACCGCGTGCGGGATAAGGTCGTGGAATTTCTGACGCCCACGGTCGCGGATTGCGCGACCAAGGAACAGGCGATCGCAAAAATCGGCGGCAAGCTCGACGAAATCTCCGCAGTCGCGGAACGGGAACTGCGGGCAAACGGTTATACTTACGGCGCAAAGGCGAGCCTTCGCACAGAGCAGTTTCCCACGCGCGTGTACGACGGCGTTACGTTGGAAGCCGGCGTCTACGACGCGCTGATTCTGGAACTCGGCACGGGAAAAGGGGATAATTGGTGGTGCGTGGTCTATCCGCCGCTGTGTTTTACGGGCGGCAACGCCAACGTGATTTATAAGAGCAAGATCGCGGAGATCATCAGAAAATTTTTTGCCTGATCGTTGAGGACCGATCGGCAGACCGATCGTAAAAACGCCGTAAATCGGCGGCGAAATGCAACGGTTTGATTGAAAAACCCCCTTTGCGGAACGATTCCGCGGAGGGGGTTTTACGGGAAAAGTTTACGGCGGGACGGCGTGCGCGGAAGAAATAAAAATTCACGCAGTTTCGCATAATATTTTCCGCTTTGCGCACATTACGCATAGGAGGAAATTATGAAGAAGTTTTTGGCAATCGGCGCGTTGACGCTTGCGCTTTCCGTAACTGCGGCTGCGGGAATCGCGGCAACGAGCGCAAACCGTTCGCAAGATGCAGCCGATACGGCGCTTGAACTCGTCGTAGATGCCGCCGTTCTCCGTCAGGGAAGTTCGGGCGGCGAAGTGAAAGAAGTTCAGCGCAGGTTGAAACAATGGGGTTACTATTCGGGCGCGGTAGACGGAATCTTCGGCTCCGGCACGAAAAAAGCGGTTATTTCTTTTCAGAAAAAGAACGGTCTTACGGCGGACGGCGTTGTGGGCAAGGCGACTTACGCCGCGCTCGGCATGAACGATTCGTATGATGTTCTCGATCAACCGAACAGGAAACCGAGCGGTTCGTCGAACTACACTTCGTCCGATCTGTATCTTTTGGCGAAGACGATTTACGCCGAAGGGCGCGGCGAAAGTTACACGGGACAGGTTGCGATCGGCGCGGTGGTCATGAACCGCGTAAGAAGTTCGTCTTTCCCCAATACGATCGCGGGCGTCGTCTATCAGAAGGGCGCGTTTACGGCGGTTGCCGACGGACAGATCAATCTCGAACCCAATCAGACCGCTTACGACGCGGCGCGCGACGCGATGAACGGATGGGATCCCACTTACGGATGTCTTTACTATTACAATCCCGCCGTTGCGACCAGCGCCTGGATATTCAACCGTCAGACGGTGACGGTCATCGGCAAACACGTATTTGCCATTTAAGGAGGAGACATGGAAAAGAAAATCGGAAAAAACGTATCGAGCGGCGCGGAAAAAGTGGAACGCACTGCGAAAAAGAACGAGCTGGTCTCCGAAGCGTCGGGCGCGACCGCAAAGAAGCAGAGCGCGAAAAAGCCCGCGAAAAAGGCGACGGCAAAGAAGAGCGTGAAGCCCGTTAAAAAGACGGGTAAGCGTGCGGAAAAGGCGATCAAAAAGGAAAAGGCCGCGGCGGAAAAACGGCTCGAAGCCGCGAAAAAGCGCGCGGAAAAGAAAGAGAAGAAGCTGTTGAAGCGCGCCGAACTCAAACAGGCGAAGCTGGAAAAGAAAGCGCGTTTGCAGGAAAAGAAGCTCGCGAAAAAAGAGATGATCGCAAAGAAACGCGCGGAGCGGAAACAGAGCAAATTAAACAAAAAGGCGGCGCTGAAAGAAAAGCGCGTCGAACGCCGCGCGGAAAAGAACGCCCGCCGCGAAATGCTGAAAAACGAGAACAAGGCGGAAAAGCAAAAACGTCTTGCGCGCGAAAAGAAAGAGCGGATCGCGTTAAAGCGTCAGAAGAGAGAGGCGAAGGATAAGGCGCGCGAAAACAAAATGAAATCGAGAGAAGCGGCGCGTGCGCGCAAAGCGGAGGACAAAAAGCACAAGCGCGCGCAGAAGACGGAGCGCAGAAAACACGCGCCCGGATTCGGCGGCTGGCTTGCGGCGGTGATCTCGCTCGGCGTTGCCTGCCTTGCGCTCGCGACCGTCGTGACCGCCGGCGGATTCCGCATGAACGACATGACGATCAGCGCGGAAAACGGATACCGTTCCACCCTCTACGAAATGGTTTCCGTCTCCGAAGACATGGAGGACAATCTTTCGAAACTCCGCGTTTCTTCGGGTCGTCACGAACAGCGGAAGCTGCTCACGCAGATTCTCGTGGACAGCGCGTTGATGGAAAGCGCGCTCGAACGGATTCCCGTAGACGCGGCGACGAGCACGGATATCTCCGCGTTCGTCAACAAGACGGGCAACTATGCGCGTACCCTGCTTTCGAAGCTGGCGGCGGGAAAATCGCTCACCGAAACGGAAAAGAACACGATCTCTTATCTGTATAACGTGAACGGCAAACTCTACAACGAACTGAACGATCTTGCCACGACGATGGACGCGGGCGAATTCCGCAAATTCCTGAAAGGCGGCGAGGGAAGCGTTTCGCAGAAGTTCGGCGAAATGGGACAGGCCTCCAAAGAAGAACCCGAAGACATCGTGGACGCGCCGTTCTCGGGCGAGGGCAACGTCGGCAACAACGAACTTGCAAAGCTGAAAGTCGTCACCGAGGAGCGCGCGGAAGAGCTCGTGCGCGGGTATTTCAACGGCTATCACGTGAAAGACGTCCGTTATACGGGCGAGACGGCTTCGAAGGATATGGCGTGCTATAATTATGTTCTGACCGATGAAAACGATCTTGAAATCTATGCGCAGATCACGAAGAACGGCGGCAAACTCGCTTTCTTCGACACCTATGAAATTTGCAAGGACAAGAATTTCGACCTCGAAGCCTGCGACCGTCTTGCGCGCGATTTCCTTTCCGATCTCGGCATCGACAACGTGGAAGCGGTATGGCTTTCCGATGCGGGAATGGTTGCGGACATCACGTACGTGAGCCTTGAAAACGGTGTGCGCGCCTATTCCGAGATGATCCGGATCCGCGTGTGCGAATCGAAGGGCAGAGTCGTCGGCATGGAAGCGAGAGGGTATCTCCTCAACGGCGGCAGCGGCGTGAACGCGACGGCGCAGCTCTCCGAACCGGAAGTGCGCGCGATGATCTCTTCCGTCGTGGAAACGGGCAAAGGGCATCTTGCGCTCATTCCGGTCGACGGCGAGGAAGTGCTTGCGTACGAATTCCTTTGCAACTACGGCGAAGAACAGTACGTGATTTATCTCGATGCGAATACGGGCGAAGAAGTTCAGGTATACCGCGTTCGCGAAAGCGCGAGAGGAAGCTATCTCAGATAAATGCGTTTCGGAAAAAACGGAAACGAACATTCCCCGCGGGAGTCCGCGGGGAATTTACTTATAAAGCCGCGCAAATTCTTGCGCGGCTTTATAATGAGAAAAAATATGGGTTTGGGATAATCTTTGTGGGATCCGAACCGAGTCGGATAAATTCATTATAAACTTTCGAATATAGGATGTCAAGCGTTTTTCGTAAAATTAAATATGTGTGAAATTTACGGGAAACGGCGATTTCTTCTTGCAAAACGGCAAAAAAAAGACTACAATAACATCGGAATCGTTTAGAGCTTAAAGGAGCCGCAGAATGTTTCATATCGTACTCGTCGAGCCGGAAATTCCGCAAAACACGGGAAATATCGCGCGCACGTGCGCGGCGACAGGTTCTCGGCTGCATCTCGTGCGGCCGTTGGGATTCGAAATTTCCGACCGTTATTTAAAGCGTGCGGGATTGGATTATTGGGATCTCGTGACGGTGACGTTGCACGACAATTTCGAGGAATTGCTTGCGGAAAATCCGAACGCAAGATTCTTCTTTTTTACGACCAAGGCAAAGACGTGTTATGCCGACGCGCGCTATCGGGAGGGCGATTTTCTCGTGTTCGGGAAAGAGACCCGCGGGTTGCCCGAAGAACTGCTCGTCTCCCGCCCGCAGGACTGCGTGCGGATCCCGATGATCGGCGAAAGCCGTTCGCTGAATCTGTCCAATTCCGTTGCGATCGCGGTCTACGAGGGATTGCGGCAGAACGGGTTCGGCGGGCTTGCCGCGGCGGGCGAACTGCATCGCTTGAAATGGGAATGAAGTCGAACGGAAAAGCTTTCCTGCGCAAGACGCTGACCGCGGCGTTCTCGCTTGTCTGGACGGCGCTTTTGTTCCTTCCCGCGGGGACGCGCACGGGGGAGGCGGAAGAATCTTACGAATGCCGTTGGGCGGACGGGAGCGTTTCCGTGCTCACTTACGATCGGGCGTATCCTTACCTCGGCGGGATCGGCGAAAACGGGGCGATCTCGCTGCTGAACGGACAGACCGCGGGCATGGTTGCCGCTTCTGCGGAATTTTCCGCGGCGGAGACGGCTTTGCGTTCGGGGGGATTGGGCGAGATTCTCTCGGTCTCCGCCTCGGACACGGGTAGGCTGGAACGCGCCGCGCTCTGGCGCGTGTACGGAGAAACGGTCTGGTGCGCAGGCGGATTTTTCGTCTGGCAAGGCGACAGGATCGAACGCGTTTCTTCCGCCGTCGGCACGCGCGCGGTGCTGTTGAGCGGCGGCATGTCCGCGTCCGCGCTGGCGTCCACGGGCGCGACGCGGCTGGAAATCAGACCGGATGCGGAGGTTTTTGCAAAGACGTTTTCGGGAACGGCGATCGAAACGGTGACGGCATGCGCGCCCTATTTTTACGAAGCGGGCGCGCTCTATCGCGACACGGCGGGCGGCAGACGCTTGCTCGCGGGGATTCCGTCGGCGGAAAGCGTGCGGGTGCGCGGAAACGATTTTGCCGATCGCGGCGCGCTGTTGCCCTGCCTTGCGCTGAGGGAACTTACGCTCGGTTTTATCGGAAGCGATCCGTACGCATCGGGCGGCGACGGCGCGGATTTATTCGTCTGGCTCTTTTCGGACGGGTCGGAATTCCGCGTTCCGGAGACGCTGGAAAAATTGCGGGTGACGGGCGGAAAGATCGGGGAGCATGCGTTCTACGGTTGCGGCGGAATCCGCGAGATCGACCTGTGCGGCATGGACGCAGATGCGATTTCCGCCGAAGCGTTTTTAAGCTGTACGGGATTGCGGCGGCTGCATTCGCCGCGGCCAGTCGCGCTTGGGGGCGCATACGGCGTGCGGGTCCTGCCTTGCGGCTGTTTGGAATATACTTCGGAAAGGGGGATCGATTTTGATTAAAAAGATTTTCAGCCGTTTTTCGTTTGTTGCGCTTACCATTATATTTATGTTCCTGCTTTCCGTCGCGGTTTTCATCGCCGCGTTTTACGGCGTCAATATCGCGATCGTTTATTTCTTTCCGAAAACGGAATGGGCGGTCCGCGTCGGCATTGTGCTACTCGATTGGCTCGCGCTCGTGATCGCCGTGCTTCATGCCGCCAACCGCGACATGGTTCCCGAAACCAAGATCCCGTGGATCGTATGCATCACCGCGCTGAATATCCTCGGCGTTGCAATGTATCTCGTATTTTCTTCCAACCGTCCCGGCAAGCGCGCGCGGAAACAGTACGCGTTGCTGCTTCGCAATTTCGAGCCGTATCACGAACGCGCGCTCGGCAAAGAAGAGACGGAGGCGGCGCTCGGAAGATGGGCGGATACGAGCGAAGCGCTCGCCTCGTACAACGCCGTTCTGCACGCAAACACAAAGACGGAATATTTCCCTTCCGGAGAAGAATACGCCGAGCGGCTGATCGGCGACCTGTCGCGCGCGGAAACGTATATCTTCATGGAATTTTTCATCATCGCGAAAGGCAAGCTCTGGTCGCGGATTTTGGAAACGCTGAAAGATCGCGTCGCCGCGGGCGTGGAAGTGCGGCTGATGTACGACGATATCGGTTGCATGGGCAAGGTTCACATGCGCTATCACAAGACCATGTGCAAGCTCGGCATCAAGTGCGTGAAGTTCAATCCTTTCGTGCCCGTCGTCGCCAACATTCACAACAACCGCGATCACCGCAAGATCGTCGTGATCGACGGGAAAATCGGGTATACGGGCGGGATCAATCTTGCGGACGAATACGTCAACCTGAAACGCCCGTTCGGGCATTGGAAGGACACCGCGGTCCGTCTCGAAGGGGAGGGCGTGCGGAATCTGACGCTGATGTTTCTGCACTTGTACGATTTGCAACGCGGGGTTTCGGAAGACGTATCCCGTTATCTGCCGTCCTCGTACGAACGGTTCGAGGGCGAGGGTTACGTACAGCCGTACGGCGACGGACCCCGTCCGCTTTACGAGAGGCAGATCGGCGAGGACGTTTATCTGAACATATTGAGCAGCGCCAAAAAATCGGTATGGATCACGACGCCCTATCTGATCATCGATTACCGCATGCGCGAGGCGCTCGTGCTTGCGGCGCAGAGGGGAGTGGACGTGCGCATCGTCACGCCGCATATCCCCGATAAAAAGATCCCGTTCGCGCTGACACGCTCCAACTACATGGCGCTCATCAAAGGCGGGGTCAGGATTTACGAGTACCTGCCGGGGTTCATTCATGCGAAGAGCTTTCTTGCCGACGGCGAGGCGGCCGTCGTGGGAACGATCAATCTCGATTACCGATCTCTTTTGTTCCATTTCGAAGACGCCGTGTTTATGTACCGCACAAAAGCGGTGAAACAGCTCGAAGAGGATTTCGAGCGGACGTTTGCGCAGAGCGCGTTGCAAACGGAAGCGGACGCGAAAAAGAGCGTCGTCTGGCGCGGTATCTGCGAAATCGCGAAACTGTTTGCGCCGTTGTTTTAAAACCGGAGGGAAGCACATGATTCATTCGCTCAGCGGCGGCGTGATTGCCGACGACGGGATCTACACGTTCGTAAAGGTGGATGCGGAGGGAACGCCGCGTTGGTATCTCGCGCCCGTTTTCAGACCGAAAGCGGGCGATCGGGTAAGAGTTCCGCTCGGCGGCGGAGAATGCGTCGCGACCGTTTTGCGCGTGGAGAGCTGTTCCCGCCAGACGGCGCCCGTGCCGCTCAACCGCGTGCAAAGCATTTTGGAGATATTCCCCGCGGAAAACGTTTGACTTATTTCGCGACACCTATTATAATATCGCATACTGAATCAAATCGTCGGAGAACGCGCGTGCCGCAGCCGCTGCGTTGATAAGACGTCGAGTGCGCTCGGATCCGTCGGCGCGCTTTTTTTATGCAGAGGAAACATGAAACGTCAAAGAATCGGACTTTCCGAACATTTCACCTATCAGAAAATATTGCGGTTTACGCTGCCTTCCGTGATCATGGCGGTGTTTACTTCCGTGTATTCGATCGTGGACGGCGTTTTCGTCTCCAAAGCCGTGGGCGACGCCGCGTTCGCGGGGTTGAATCTGATCTTTCCTTTTATCATGATTCTGGGCGCGGTCGGATTGATGATCGGCTCGGGCGGAAGCGCGCTGATCGCCAAGACCCTCGGCGAAGGCGATCGGGAACGCGCGCTCGGTTATTTCAGCTTTTTTGCGATCGCGATTTCCCTGCTCGGCGTTCTGCTGGGCGGGATCGGGATCGCCGTCGTCCGTCCGGTCGCGGAACTGCTCGGGCGGGACGCCTCTGCCGAAGCGGTGCAAAACGGCGTGTTGTACGGGACCGTCCTGCTTGCGGGGCTTCCCTTTCTCATGCTGCAATTCTGTTTCCAGAGTTTTATGGTTACCGCCGAAAAGCCGATGCTCGGATTTCTCGTGACGGTTGCGGCGGGAATTACGAACGCCGCGCTCGACGCGTTGTTCATTTTGGGTTTCCACTGGGAGCTTGCGGGCGCGGCGGCGGCGACGGTCGTGGGGCAGGCGGTGGGCGGCATTGCGCCGATCGTCTATTTCGCGCGTCGGAACAACGCAAGCCTGCTCCGGTTTGCGAAACCCCGTTTCGAAGCGAAGGCTTTTTTTCAGGCGTGCGCCAACGGCTCCTCCGAACTGCTGTCGAATATCTCGTTTTCGTTGGTGAGCATTCTGTTCAACGTACAGCTCTTGCGGCTGGCGGGCGATAACGGCATAATCGCATACGGGATTATCATGTACATGAGCAATATCTTCTTCAATATCTTTTTCGGGTTTTCCATGGGAATCGCTCCCGTTGTGGGGTATCATTTCGGCGCGGAAAATCGGGACGAATTGAAGAATTTGCGGAAGAAGTGTTTCGTCGTGATCGCGGTTCTCGGGATCGCGCTCACGGGACTTTCGGAAGCTTTGGCGATCCCGTTTGCGCGGATTTTCGCCACGACGGAAGAGGTGTTTCTGCTCACGCGGAACGGCGTTTGGCTGTATTCGTTCGCCTATCTGCTGATGGGCGTGAGCGTGTTCGGCTCGGCGTTCTTCACCGCGCTCAACAACGGACTTGTGTCCGCATCGATCTCGTTTATCCGCTCGTTTGTGTTTCAGTGCGGCATGATTTTGCTGATGCCCGTGCTGTTGGGTATGAACGGCGTCTGGCTTTCCGCGGTGTTCGCCGATATTTTCGCTTGCGCCGTCACGGTTGCGTTTTTTCTCGCCATGCGAAAAAAATACGGATATTGACCGCAAAACCGTTGACGAATCGGCGCCGTTCGGATATACTGTAATATAGTCATAGGGGAGTAGTCGGCTTTCGCCCGCAAGGCGGAAGCGGTAACGTCCACATATTGCGGGCATTCCGCGGGTGTTATCTGAAACGGCAAGACTTATGCGCATCTTTTTTGCGCGTAAGTCTTTTTTGTTTCCGCGCAGGGATCGTTTGGGAGGGATAGATGAGCGGTTTCGAAATATTTCTGATCGGCGTCGCGCTCTCGATGGACGCGTTTGCGGTGAGCGTGACGAACGGGATCGACGAACCCGAAATGTCCGCCGGGAAGTGGTTTTCCGTTGCGTTTGTGTTCGCGCTCTTTCAGTTCGGCATGCCGCTGTTGGGCTATTACGGCGGGTCGGCGTTTTCTTCCGCCGTCGGGAATATCGCGCCCTGGCTTTCGTTTGCGATTCTCGGACTCATCGGCGGCAAGACGGTTGTGGATTACATAGCGGAGCGCGTCCGCGGCGACGGCGCGGCGGTCAGACCTCTTTTCAGGCGGAAAGCAAGGCGCGGGCTTACGGCGGGAAAACTGTTCGCGCAGGCGATCGCGACGAGCCTCGACGCGCTCGCCGTCGGAATCACTTTTCTCGCGGCGGAGACGGCTTTCGGGCTTCCGTTTTCCGTAACGCTCTGCGCGGCGCTGATCGGGTCGATCACCTTCTGTCTTTCGGCGTTCGCCGTAGGGCTCGGCAAAAAAGCGGGCGACCGTTTTTCGGACGAAGCGTGGCTTGCGGGCGGCGTGGTTCTGATCGTGATCGGGCTGAAAATTCTGCTCGAAGCCGTGCTCTGAAAAACGCGTACGGGCACGTCAGCGCTTGACATTTCTGCGTTTTCATGATACGATTTTTGCGTTGAAAGGGAGTAGTCCTTTCGCCGTGGCAACATACCCCGCGATCGGTAGGTCGCGTGTCTACGGCGGTTCGTATGAACGACGAGACTTTCGGCAAAAATATAGTTTTGCGAGAGGTGTTTTCGGGTATGGAACTTTTTTGGAACGTCGTTTTACTGATTTTGGGACTTGCCTTGCTCATCAAAGGCGCGGACTGGTTTGTGGACGGCAGCGCGGGGATTGCGGGGAAGTGTAAGATCCCGCCGCTGATCATCGGGCTTACCGTCGTCGCGTTCGGGACGAGCGCGCCCGAGCTGTGCGTGTCCGTCGCATCCGCGATCCGTCATTCGACGGACATCGCAATCGGGAACGTCGTGGGCAGCAATATCGCGAATATTCTGCTGATCCTCGGTATCTCCGCGCTCATTCACAATCTCCCCGTTGCGCGGAATTCCCTTATTCTCGATCTGCCCGTTCTGCTCTTTTCGAGCGCGCTTGTCGTGGGGCTCGGGCTCTGGGGACAGGCGCTCGATTGGTGGGACGGCTTGATCCTTCTCGCCGTGTTCGTCGGATACATGGCGCTCCTGCTCGTAAAGGCGAGACGGGTGCTGAAAGAGCAAAAGGAGGCGCCCGTGTCGGGGCCTAACCTTGCGGAACGCGAAAAAGAACACGCCAAGGGCAAGATTGCCCGCTGGTATACGCTCATGAAGCGCAAACTGTGGTTTTTGATCGTTCTGACGCTCGTAGGTCTGGGCATGGTCGTGGGCGGCGGCACTTTGCTGGTCGACGGCGCGAAATTCATCGCCGAATATTTCGGCGCGTCGGAACGCGTGATCGGACTTACCGTCGTCGCGATCGGGACTTCGCTTCCCGAACTCGTTACTTCGGTCATGGCGGCGAAAAAGGGGGAAACGGATATCGCCGTCGGCAACGTGATCGGCAGCAATATTTTCAACATTCTTTTGATCGCCGGCATTTCTTCCCTGATCTATCCGCTGTCCTTTTTCACGGACCGGAATCTCGTGGACGCGTTGGTCGCGCTGGGGGCGGCGGCGCTGCTCTATGCGCTCGCGCTCATCAAAAAGCATGAAATCGGTAAGATCGGCGGGGCGGCGATGCTCGTCTGCTTCGTCGGTTATTACGTCTATTTGTTCGTTTCATAATCCGTTTTTTAAGGAGTTCTTTTGAAACATCTGTATTCCTGTTTGAAAGGTTATCGGAAAGAGGCGGTGCTCGCGCCGCTGTTCAAGCTGTTGGAGGCGGCGATGGAACTCGTCGTTCCGCTCGTGGTCGCGGCGATCGTCAACCGCGGGATCAACGGCGCGAACGGCGCGGATAAGACGTTCGTTCTCGTCGGCTGTCTCATTCTCGTCGGGTTCGGAATCGTCGGGCTTGCCTTTTCGCTTACCGCGCAGTATTTCGCCGCTCGCGCCGCGGTCGGCGCTTCGGCGCGGTTGCGCATGCGGCTCTTTTGCAAATTGCAGTCCTTTTCCTATGCGCAGATCGACGAGACGGGCACTTCGGCGATGATCACGCGCATGACGAGCGACGTAAATCAGGTGCAGGCGGGCGTGAACATGACCCTCCGTCTGCTGTTGCGCTCGCCGCTCATCGTGTTCGGCGCGACGGCGATGGCGTTCGTGAAAGACGCGTATACGGCGCTCGTGTTCGTCGCGGTGTTGCCCTTTCTGATCGCCGTCGTCGCGGCGGTGATGGCGGCGGGGATCCCGCTATACCGCCGCGTGCAGGGAAGGCTCGACAGGGTGTACGGCTCCACCCGCGAAAACCTCGCGGGCGCGCGCGTCATCCGCGCTTTCTGCAACGAGACGAACGAAATCGAAGAATTCGGAAGACGGAATGCGGAGCTCTGCGCCGCGCAAAAAAAATCGGGGTTCGTCTCCTCTCTCATGGCGCCGCTCACTTACGTGCTCGTAAGCGTCGCGGTGATCGCGCTCGTCTACGTCGGTGCGTTACGCGTAAACGGCGGCGGGATCGAACAGGGAGACGTGATCGCGTTGTACAGCTATCTTTCGATCATTCTCGTGGAACTCGTAAAACTTGCGAATCTCATCTTCACGATCACGAAAGCGGTGTCCTGCGAAAAGCGGATCGGCGCGGTGCTCGATCAGTCGGGCGAGTCGTCCGTTTCGGACAACGCGGCGGAACCGAAAGGGGAGGACGCCGTTTCGTTCGAAAACGTTTCGTTTACTTATCGCGGCGGTGGCGCGCCCGCGCTCGAAGGAATTTCCTTTACGGCGAAGAAAGGTCAGGTGGTGGGCGTTCTCGGCGGCACCGGTTCGGGAAAGAGCACGCTCGTCAATCTGATCCCCCGTTTTTACGAAACGACGGAGGGCGCCGTCCGCGTGAACGGGACGGACGTGAAGGCGGTTCCCGCCGAAAGGTTGCGGGAGATCGTAGGGGTCGTCCCTCAGCGCGCCGTGCTGTTTCAGGGGACGATCCGTTCCAATCTGTTATGGGGCGCGCCGTCCGCGTCGGAAGAGGACCTGATCAAAGCGGTTGCGACCGCGCAGGCGGAGGACGTCGTCGCCGCAAAGGGCGGGCTGGACGGCGAGATCGCGCAGGAGGGAAAAAACCTCTCGGGCGGACAGCGGCAACGGCTCACGATCGCCCGCGCGCTCGTGCGCAAGCCGCAGATCCTCATTCTCGACGATTCGTCGTCGGCGCTTGACTACGCGACGGACGCCAAGTTGCGCCGCGCGTTGAAAGAGCTCGACTGTACAGTGTTTCTCGTTTCCCAGCGCACTTCTTCCGTCCGTCATGCCGATCTGATCGTCGTCCTGGAAGACGGTAAGGCGATCGGCGTCGGCACGCACGACGAACTGCTGTCGTCGTGCGCCGTGTATCGGGAAATTTACGATTCGCAGGAACGCGGGGAGGAAAGAGCATGAAAACCAGAACGACGTCGCGTAAAACGTTTCGGGAAATTCTGCGGTATCTCAAACCGTACGCTGCGCTTCTCTTTTGCACCGTTCTGCTCGCGGCGGTAACGGTCGCGGGACAGCTCGCGGTGCCCTATTTCGTCGGCAAGGCGATCGACAAGATCGTCGGCGTCGGGAACGTGGATTTCGCAGGGCTGATGCAACTGTTCGCCGTGATCGGCGGCTGTATCGCGGGGGGCGCGTTCGCGCAATGGCTTATGAGCCTTTGCAACAACCGCGTCTGTTATCACGTGCTTGCCGACGTGCGTCGGGACGCTTTCCGCAAAATCGAGCGGCTTCCGTTACGCTATCTCGACGACCGCGCTTACGGCGAGATCGCCGGCGTGATCGTGACGGATGCGGAACAGTTTTCCGACGGGTTGCTTCTCGGCTTTACGCAGCTCTTTACGGGGCTTTCGACGATTGCGGGCGTTCTCGTCATCATGCTCGCGATCCGTTGGGAGATCGCGCTCGTCGTGTTCTGCATTACGCCGCTGTCGCTGTTCTGCTCGAAGTTCATCGCTTCCCGCACTTATTCCATGTTCAAAAAACAATCGGAAGTGCGCGCCGAACAGACGGCGTTTATCGATGAAATGATCGGGAATCTGAAAGTCGTGAAGGCGTATACGCACGAGGATGAAAACGAAGAGATCTTTGCCGAAAAGAACGAGCGGATGCGCAAATGTTCGCTGCGCGCCGTGTTCTTTTCCTCCACGACCAACCCCGTTACCCGTTTCGTCAACTCCGTCGTCTATGCCGCGGTTGCGTTTGCGGGCGGGATGTTCGTCATCTCCACGGGCGGCGTTTTCAGCGTGGGGAATCTGACGACCTTCCTTTCCTATTCCAATCAGTACACCAAACCGTTCAACGAAATTTCGGAAGTCGTAACCGAGTTCCAGAACGCGCTCGCGTGCGCCGCGCGCCTGTTCGCGCTGATCGGGGAAGAGGAAGAGCCTTCCGACGCGGAGAACGCGGAGCTGGAAAAAGCGGAGGGACTGATCGCGCTGAAAGACGTGGATTTTTCTTACCGTCCGGACGTCGAGCTGATCAAGGGGCTGAACGTCGCGGCGAAACCGGGACAGCGGGTCGCGATCGTGGGACCTACCGGTTGCGGCAAGACGACCGTCATCAATCTTCTGATGCGGTTTTACGACGTGAACGGCGGAAGCGTTTCGGTCGACGGATACGACGTGCGCGCGATCACGCGCCGTTCGCTCCGAAAGAACTACGGCATGGTGTTGCAGGAGACCTGGCTGAAAGAGGTTACGGTGCGGGAAAACCTGTGCATGGGCGCGCCGGACTGTACGGAAGAGGAGATGATCGCGGCGGCGAAAGCGGCGCATGCGCATTCTTTCATCACCCGACTTCCCAAAGGTTACGACACCGTCGTGGGCGGCGAAGGCAGTCTTTCGCAGGGGCAGAAGCAGCTTTTGTGCATTGCACGCATCATGCTGTGCCGTCCGCCGATGCTGATTTTGGACGAGGCGACGAGCAATATCGACACCCGCACGGAGCATAAGGTGCAGGACGCGTTTGCGAAACTCATGCAGGGGAGAACGTGCTTTGTCGTTGCGCACAGGCTTTCTACGATCAAGAACGCGGACGTGATTCTGGTGATGAACGCGGGGCGGGTCGTCGAGCAAGGAACGCACGACGAACTGTTGCGGCGGAACGGGTTTTATGCGAATCTGTACCGCGCGCAGTTCGCGGGTTAAGAATACGGGCAAACGATTTCACGCGGCGCAAAGCTGAAATCGTTTGCTTTTTATGTGAAATGTAGTATAATGATCGGAATGAAAGATTTTGTGAAACGTATCGGCAATAAAGCCGGAAACGGCGCGCAGATTATCGTCGTCGGCGGGCTTACGGGTCTGTTTGCGGGGATCGTCGTAACGCTGTACAATATGCTCGCTTCCATGACGGAAGAATTTGCCGCCGGATATTACGGGTTTTTCCGCGATCATCCCGCGTTTATTCCGTTGCTCTTTCTGGCGCTTGCGCTCGGTTCCGTCGTCATCGGCGGGGTGCTGAAATTTCTGCCCATCATCCGCGGAAGCGGGATCCCGCAGACGGAGGGCGCGACGCGCGGACTGATCCGTTATAAGTGGTGGCAGGTGCTGCCCGCGACGTTCGCGGCGTCGCTGTTTACCATTTTCATGGGGCTTTCGGCAGGGAGCGAAGGCCCGAGCCTCACCATCGGCGGCGCGTGCGGGTACGGCACGAGCGATCTGTTGAAGCGCAACGCGATGGTGCGTCGGTATCAGATCACGGGCGGCGCGTGCGCAGGGCTTGCCGTCGCGTTCAACGCGCCGCTCACGGGAATGGCGTTCGCGTTCGAAGAGGCGCATAAGCGGTTTACGCCGGAAGTGTTCATCTGCGCGTTTTCCTCGGTGATCGTCGCGGTGCTGACCCGCAATCTGTTGCGGCCGTTGATGGGCTTCGGGGTGGACGCCGTGTTTTCCACTTTCGAATTTGCAGTCGATCCCTCCGATTTTTCCTTTTATCTCTACGTCTTGTTCGCGGCGATCGTCTGTTCAGTCGCGGCGGTCGGGTTCTATTTTCTGCTCTTTCTGTCTAAAAAGGCGTTTCAAAAAATCACGTTCTTCAAAGGCGTGGGCAAGATGCTCGTTCCCTTTCTCGCGGCGGGCGCATTCGGGCTGATCACGGTGTACGCGATCGGCGGCGGACACGGGTTCATCAGCGAACTCGGCAGCGGCGCTTCGGGCGTGGATCGCATTTTTTCCTCTCCGCTCTGGGCGACCCTTCTCATCGTCGTCGCCTTGAAGATCACGGCGACCGTATTAAACGTCGGCGCGGGCGTGCCGTGCGGGATCTTTATTCCCATGCTCGCGGTCGGCGCGGGACTCGGCGCGCTTTTAACGCTCGCTTGTACCGCGATGGGCATGAACCCCGCGTATGCGGACGTCTTGATCATGATCTGCATGTCGGTGTTTTTCACAACGGTCGTCAAGGCGCCGATCACGGGCATCGTCATGGTGGTGGAACTTACCTGGAATTTCACCTTTCTACTGCCCGCCATTCTCGGCGTCGCGATCGGGTATATCACGGGAGACGTTTTCCGTACGGAGCCGCTTTACGACAAACTGCTCGACGATCTCATCGAAGAGGGGCGGGAGAAGGAAGTCAAGCGCAAGATTACCGTCCGTTTGCGGGTGCTTGCGGGGACGATCGCGGCGGGAAGAACGGTGCGCGACGTTCTCTGGCCTGCGGGCGCGCGCATCACCGCGCTGGAACACGAGGGCGAGAGCATCGCGCCGGACGGCAATTCCGCGCTGTTCGCGGGAGACGTGCTGACGGTCGTGGGCGAGACTTCGAACGAAGAGGATTATCTCGGACTGCTTGCAACCACGGTGGGCGAGTTGATCGATACGGAAAAAGAATAAATCGGTAATTTCGAAAGGCGGAACGGTTCCGCCTTTTTTTACGCCAAAACTTTCCTGATGCGGTTGAGGTATAGACGGCGCAAAATCCGTCCAAAATATTTGCGAAGGGAGGATAAAGGATGGATTTTACCAAAACGCAGACCTGCATCAATCTCGCAAGAGGTTTTGCGGGAGAATGTCAGGCGGGCATGCGGTATCAACTTACGGCAAAGGCGGCAATGCGCGAAGGATTGGAGGCGCTGGCGAATACAGTGCGTACGATTGCGAAAAACGAAACCAATCATGCGCGGATTTTCTTCGAGGCGATTCTGAAAAATGCGGGAAGCAGAGACGATATTCATATCGACGCAAGCTATCCCTTTCATGCGGGATCACTCGCAGACAATCTGAAATTTGCGGCGATCGACGAACGGAGCGAATCGGAATCGATTTATCCGAATTTTGCGAAAATTGCGCGGGAAGAGGGGTTTGAGCAAATCGCGCTCAAATTCGAACAGGTTGCGAGGGTGGAAGCAAATCATCAGATCATCTTCGAATATCTCTACGAGGCGTTCAAGGACGGCTCCCTCTACAAAGCGGAACGACCGATGCTGTGGATTTGCGGGGAGTGCGGATATATGCACACTTCGAAAGAAGCGTGGAAAGTCTGCCCGTTGTGCGGCGCGAAACAAGGTGAAACCGAACTTCATTTGCCCTTCAAAAAGGAGAATATATGAAAAAGGCGAACAACAAGATCAACAACAAGATCAACAACAAAGCGAACGGCACGACGAAGAACAAGAGCGCGAACGGCGCTCAGAACGTGAAGAACGCGAAAGACGCCAAGGACTGCAAGTAAATGCCGAAGCGCAAAAAATGCGTTTTCAAAAAAGGCGCTGATATGCAATCCTACGAGGATTCGCTCGGAAGCTATACGGGCGTAAATACGGACGACGTATACGAAAAACCCGTACAGGATGCCGACGACCTTTAAATGTTCGGGGAGCGGAAAGACGAGAGTCTTTCCGCTCTTTTCGTCTGTCCCCGTTTCGGGCGCTTTTTACGTCCTCACTCCATTTTCACAAAATTCGTTTGGAAATTCGGAAACGGTGTGATATAATGATATCGACGGGTACGTAATCATATAAGGCTGTAACACGATGGAGGTGGACATGAAAAAGAAGAAATTTGCGCTTGCCGCCGTAATTATCGCGCTGACGGGCGCGATCGCGGTCGGCTCTGCGGGTTGCGATTGGCTGGTAAAAAAGCCGGATGCGAACTTCCCTTACGACGGCGCGGTCGCCGAAGGATTTACGGGTACGGAGGCGGAATGGCTCGGTTCCGGTTACGACGCGGGAACGCGGGAATACGCGCTCTATAAAGAAGCGGTACAGGAAGGCTATCGCGGTACTTATCTGGATTTTCTCAAAGAGCTTGGAACGGTCGCGGCAGACGATTCCGCCGCAATCAACCGCGCGCTCACTTCCGTCGTTGCGATCGAGAATACCTACCGTCCCACGAGCGGGACGGAAGAAACCCTCTCCGGTTCGGGCGTGATCGTCTCGCTCGACACGGACAGAGGCGACGCTCTGGTGGTGACCAATTATCACGTCGTTTACAACGTGAGCAAACGGTACGGCAAACTCGGGATCGGGAAAAACATCGACGTCTATCTGTACGGCGGCACGACCCGCCCGATTCCGGCGAAATTCTACGGCGGGGCGATGGAGTACGATCTCGCCTTGCTCAAAATTACGGGAAGCGAATATTTGAAAGAGACGGCGGACAACCGCGTGTACGCGACGGCGGCGTCGATCGGGGATTCCGATTCGATTGCGGTCGGACAGCGCGTGTATGCTTTGGGCAATCCCGACGGCGAGGGGTTTTCCGCAACGGGCGGAATCGTTTCCGTCGAATCGGAGTATATCGACGTTGCGCGCGCGGACAGCGAAACGCAGAGCATCCGTCTTCCGGAGATCCGCACCGACGCCGCCGTCAATCACGGCAATTCGGGCGGCGGGCTTTTTAACGCGGCGGGTCGGCTGGTCGGGATCGTGAACGCGCGCAGCGAATCGAGCGGCGTGGTCGCTTTCGGCTATGCGATCCCTTCGAATTTCGCGATGTCCGTCGTGCAGAACATTCTCGAGAACTACGATCGGGCGGAAGGCGCCGTTCGGCTTGCGCGGCTCGGCGTCGTGACCAAAGTCGAGGAAGACAAGGGCGTTTACGACGAGACTTCCGGAAAATTTTTCATTGAAGAAAAGATCGTGCTGGATTCTGTGGAAATCGGCACGGCGGCGTATTCCGCGGGATTGAAGAAAGGGGATACTTTAATTTCCGCCGCGTTGAACTCCGTGTCCGGCACGACGCAGATGAATTTCACGCGGTTGCAACAGGTCGCCGATCTGTTGATGAAAGTCCGCCTCGGCGATACGCTCGTGCTGAAAATTTCCCGCGAGGGCAAGTTTACGGACGTGACCGTGCGGTTTACGGAGTCGAAATACTTTGCGACCGTCGTTTGAAAACGGTTTGGGGTTTTTAAAAATCAATTCGACGTGCCAGCCGTACTGATTGAAAACGAAATAACAAAAGCGCGTATAAAAATTATTTTATACGCGCTTTTTTGGAGCAGGAAACGGGAGTCGAACCCGCCGGGATCAGCTTGGGAAGCTGACGCCATACCGCTAGGCGATTCCTGCAAATTGAGTTGTGACGAGCAATGTCGAGCCGGCGGCGCCGGGATACTTCGCGCAAAGCGCTCGTGCCGTTGCAAGCAACGGGGCAGCTTGGGAAGCTGACGCCATACCGCTAGGCGATTCCTGCAAATTGAGTTGTGACGAGCAATGTCGAGCCGGTTATCGCAATTTGCGTTTTTGCAAAAGCATAATTCTTACAACCGAACCATCGTTATTATAGCGGAAGCAACGCCGTTTGTCAAGCGCAAATTTCGTAAAATTACCGATTTTTAAGCAATCGTCGCGGGAAACGTTTCTCCGACGCGTTTTTCTTTACTTCGGCGGAAAAAAGTGGTATAATCGAAACATGAAGATTTTCGCGGTCAGCGATCTGCACCTCAGCGGAACGGCGAGCAAGCCGATGGACGTGTTCGGGAGCGAGTGGACGGGGCATTTCGATAAAATCAAAGCCGATTGGCTTGAAAAAGTGCGGGAAGAGGACGTCGTGCTTCTGGGCGGGGACACTTCTTGGGGCATGAAACCGGAAGAAGGTCTATTCGACGTCGCCGCGCTCGCGGGGCTTCCGGGGAGGAAGGTGTTCGTGCGCGGGAATCACGATTTCTGGTGGAACGGAATTTCGCGGGTACGCGCGGGCGCGCCTGACGATACGTTTTATTTTTTGCAAAACGATTGCGTAAAGTTCGGGAATCTGATCGTTGCCGGTTCGCGCGGTTGGACAAGTCCGGGCAGCAGCGATTTTACCGAACACGATATGGCGCTGTATCTGCGCGAAGCGGAGCGTTTCCGTCTGGCGTTTCACGAAGTCGCGAAATTGCGGCAGGCGGAGGACAGACTGCTTGTTCTCATGCATTATCCGCCGATGGGCGTAAAGCAGGACGCAACGCTTTTTACGCGGCTTTTCGAAGAGAACGGCGTGAATGCCGTCGTATTCGGGCACCTGCACGGCGCGGCGTATTATCCTTTGCGTTCGGAAAAAAACGGGGTGCGGTATTATCTCACTTCCTGCGATAAGACGAAATTTTCTCTCACGGAAATCGGGTGAATTCCCTTGACAGATTTCTTGGCTTTTGTTATACTGATAGAAACAGAGGAAGTGCGGTGACAAGCTCATGCGTCTTGTAAAAGCAATCGAACAACCGATTCGGAAAGTCTTGCGGCGTCAGCCACAGGACTTTTATTTTTTCTTTTCGGAAAAATGCGGAATACGGGCAAGCGCCGGCGCCGTACGGGAAGACGGAGGACGGATTTGAAACGGAAAGATTTATTGGGATTACGCGGGCTCGAAGCGGAAGAAATCGACTTGTTCCTGCGCGAAGGTCTGGATATGAAGCGGCTGTTAAAACAGAACGGAAAAAGCCTGCCCTATCTTCGGGATAAATCGGCGACCATTCTGTTTTACGAAAACAGCACCCGTACGCGAAGCAGTTTCGAGCTTGCCGCCAAATACATGGGCGCGAAAGTCGTAAATATCTCCGCGGCGTCGTCTTCGGTGCAAAAGGGCGAGACGCTCGTGGATACGGGAAAGACGCTGGACGCCATGAAAAACGACTTTATCGTAATGCGCCATCCGATGGGCGGCGCACCGCACCTGCTGGCGGAAACGGTAAAAGCGCACGTCGTCAACGCGGGGGACGGAATGAACGAACACCCCACGCAAGCGCTTCTCGACATGCTCACGATGCGCGAGCGGTTCGGCAAAATCGAAGGGCTGACCGTCGCGATCCTCGGCGATATCCGCCATTCGCGGGTCGCGAAAAGCAATCTGTTCGGTCTGAAAAAGCTGGGCGCCGAAGTCCGTATGTTTGCGCCGCGCACCCTCGTTCCCGCGGAGATCGGCAAGATGGGCGCGAAGATATGCGATAGCAGAGAGGAGGCGGCGGAGGGCGCCGACGTCGTGATGGGGCTTCGGATCCAGCTGGAACGTCAGCACTGCGGCAATTTCCCCTCGCTCGGCGAATACGCGCGGTTTTACGGCGTGAACGACGAAATCATGAAATACGCGTCAAAAAACGCGATCGTAATGCATCCGGGACCGGTGAACCGCGGCGTGGAACTCACGAGCGGGCTGATCGACGGCGAAAGCAGTTTGATCGAGGATCAGGTGCTTTCGGGCATTGCGGTCCGCATGGCGGTTTTGAAACTTTTGGCGGAATAAGGAGAGAAGAAAATGCTCTATCGGAACGGAACCGTCCTGATCGGCGGAAAATTGAAGAAAGCGGATATTCGCACGGAAAACGGAAAGATCGCGGAGATCGCGCCCGATTTGAACGGAAAGGGGATCGATTTGAACGGGCTTACGGTGTTGCCGGGGCTGATCGATTTGCACGTCCATTTGCGCGAACCGGGTTTCGAGCGGAAAGAGGATATCGAAAGCGGCAGCCGCGCCGCGGTCAAGGGTGGTTTTACGCAGATCTGCTGCATGCCGAACACCAAACCCGCGATCGACGGGAAAGTCGTCGTGTCGTATATCAAAAACCGCGCCCGCGAAGTGAATCTTTGCAAGGTGCATCCGATCGGAGCGATTACCGAAGGACAGGAAGGCAAGAATCTCGCCGCGATCGGCGCCATGAAAAAGGCGGGGATCGTCGCGGTGTCGGAAGACGGCAAAAGCGTGCTCTCGACCAAACTGATGGCGAACGCCATGCAGTACGCCGCGGATTTCGGTTTGAAATGTCTGTGCCATTGCGAGGACAGTTCGCTCGTGGACGGCGGCGTGGTGAACGAGGGTTATAATTCTACGCTCACGGGTCTGAAAGGCAGTCTCCGCGCGGCGGAAGACATCGTCGTCGCGCGCGAAATCCTCCTTGCGGAGAGTCTGGATCTCCCCGTGCACATTTGTCACGTATCCACGTACAGCGCGGTGCAGCTCATTCGCGAAGCCAAGGCGCGCGGGGTCAAAGTCACGGCGGAAACCTGCCCCCATTATTTTACGCTGACGGACGACGCGATCCTTTCCTACGATACGAATACGAAAGTCAATCCTCCGCTGCGCGAGGAGAGGGACAGGCTTGCGATCGTCGCGGGTTTGAAGGACGGCACGCTCGACTGCATCGTGACCGATCACGCGCCCCATCACGAGGACGACAAGCGCGTGGAATACGACCTCGCGGCGTTCGGGATCAGCGGATTGGAGACTTCGTTCGCGCTCTCCTATACCGCGCTCGTGAAGTCGGGCGAAATGAGCCTTGCCGAACTTGTCGACAAGATGAGCGGCAATCCCGCGCGGACGCTCGGTTTGGAGGGCGGAAGGCTGAAAGTCGGCGCGCCCGCCGATTTCATCGCCGTCGATCCGGACGAGGAATGGACGGTGGATCCCGGGAAGTTCGTTTCCAAGGGAAAGAACACGCCGTTCGCGGGGCGGAAAGTTTTCGGAAAAGTCAAATACACCGTCGTAGACGGCGAAGTGAAATATAAGGAGTAAATTATGATAACCGATCGGCTGATTGAAAAAATAATCGAGACGCAGAATCCCGCCTGCGTCGGACTGGACACTTCTTTCGACTACCTGCCCGACGAGATGCGCGCGGGCGTCGTCGACTTTGCGGGCGTTTCGGCGGCGGTTCTGGAATTCAACAAGGGGATTATAGACGCGGTGTGCGACATCGTTCCCTCCGTAAAGGTTCAGATCGCCTATTACGAACAGTACGGCGCCGCGGGGCTTGCCGCGTTTTACGAAACCCTCGCCTATGCGAAGTCGAAAGGTCTCGTCGTGATCACAGACGCGAAGCGCAACGATATCGGGGCGACCGCCGCGCAGTATGCGAACGCTTATCTGGGCGTCACCGAAACGAACGGCGCTTCGGCGCAGGCGTTTCCTTCCGATTTTCTCACCGTGAACGGATATTTGGGTTCGGACGGGATCCTTCCGTTTCTCGAACGCTGCCTGAAATACGACAAGGGAATGTTCGTGCTGGTCAAGACGAGCAACCCTTCTTCGGGCGAATTGCAGAATCTGAAACTGATCGACGGGCGCACCGTGTACGAGTGCATGGGCGACATGGTGGAAGAGTGGGGCAAAAGCACCGTCGGCAAATACGGCTATTCCGCAGTCGGCGCCGTGGTCGGCGCGACCTATCCCGAGGAGGCGAAAGTTCTCCGCGCGCGTCTGCCGCACACCTTCTTTCTGGTGCCCGGATACGGCGCGCAGGGCGCGAACGCGGAAATGCTGAAAAACTGTTTCGACGCGAACGGTCTCGGCGGCGTGGTGAACAATTCGCGCGGAATTTTGACCGCATACAAAAAGCGCGGCGGCGGGTATGCCGAAGCCGCGCGCGCGGCGGCGCTCGACATGAAAGCGGATCTGATCTCCGTATTGGGGGAAATATGCGCGAAGTAACCGCAACCATTCTCGAAAACAAGAGTATCGCGGAGGAGATTTATTCTCTCACGTTCGCGTGCGAAGAAAAAATTTCCGTCCGCGCGGGGCAGTTCTGCATGATCGGCGTGGGCGCGCACCCCCTGCGCCGCCCGATCGCCGTGTGTAAGGCGGAGGGGGATCGGATTACCGTATGTTACCGCTTAAAGGGCGAGGGGACGCGTTCGCTCGCTTCCGATTACAAAGCGGGAGAAAAACTCTCCGTGCTTCTGCCGCTCGGCAACGGTTTTTCTCTGAAAAAAGAACAGAAGAAAATCGCGGTCGTGGGCGGCGGCGTGGGGATCTTTCCGCTGATTTCGGCGATCCGCGAATTTTCCGATCGGGAGATCTACGCGTATATGGGCTTCCGCAACAAAGGGGCGATCTGCATGGAATACGAAATGCTGCGCGCGAAGAAGCTCACCGTATGTACGGACGACGGAAGCGCGGGTTTTCGCGGCACTTCGGTGCAGGCGCTGAAAGAGGAACTGTTCAAAGTCGCTCCCAATGCGATTCTCGCGTGCGGACCCGTACCGATGCTGCGCGCTTTGAAAGAGCTCGTCGCGGGAAGGGGGATCCCCACGTACGTTTCGCTCGAAGAGCGCATGGGCTGCGGGATCGGCGCATGCCTCGTCTGCACTTGCGGGAAGACGGACGGCAGCCGCGCAAGGGTCTGTAAAGACGGACCCGTATTCGAAATCGGCGAGGTGGTGCTGTAATGGCGGATTTAAGAGTGACGCTCTGCGGAAAGGAACTGAAAAACCCCGTGATTCCCGCGTCGGGAACGTTCGGGTTCGGCAGAGAATTCGACGAACTGTACGATATTTCCGTACTCGGCGGCGTGTGTACCAAGGGGTTGACGCTGGCGCCGCGCGCGGGCAATCCGGTGCCGCGCATCGCCGAAAGTCACGGGGTGATTTTAAATGCGGTGGGCTTGCAGAATCCGGGCGTGGATCGGTTTATCGCGGAGGACTTGCAGTGGCTGAAACAAAAGACCCGCGTGTTCGCGAACGTCGCGGGCAGTACGGTCGAGGACTATGCGGAGATCTGCGCGCGGCTCGACGGGAAAGTCGATTTCATCGAACTCAATATTTCCTGTCCCAACGTGAAGTGCGGCGGCATGGCGTTCGGGATCAGACCGGAAACCATCCGTCAGGTGACGGAGGCCGCCAAGGGCAGTTTGAAACGGACTCCGCTCGTCGTCAAGCTCTCGCCCAACGTCGAAAGCATTGCCGCGAACGCGCAGGCGGCGGAAGCGGGCGGCGCGGACTGCCTTTCTCTCGTAAACACGTTTACGGGCATGGCGATCGACGTCGAACGCAGAAAGCCGATTATCGCCAACAACACGGGCGGCGTTTCGGGCGCGGGCATCAAGCCGATCGCCGTGCGCATGGTGTACGAGGCGGCGCACGCGGTCGATATCCCCGTGATCGGCATGGGCGGGATCGTCTGCGCGGAAGACGCGATCGAATTCCTGCTGGCGGGCGCGACGGCGGTGCAGGTCGGCACGCAGAACTTTACCGATACCTTTGCCTGCCCGAAAATTATCGAAGGGCTGAACGACTGGTGCGACCGTCACGGTGTGAAGACGGTTTCCGAACTTACGGGCGCGCTGACTTTAAATTGACAAGGAGAGGATCATGACATACAAACAGAAATTTATCAGATTTATGGTACAGAACGAAGTGCTGTGTTTCGGCGACTTTACGCTGAAAAGCGGGAGAAAAGCGCCCTACTTCATCAACGCGGGCAAATACCGCACCGGTTCGCAGATCGCGGAGCTGGGGGAATACTACGCGGCGTGTTATCTCGAACACGGGGTGGCGGCGGATACCCTTGTCGGTCCTGCGTACAAAGGCATTCCGCTTGCGGTTTCCACGGCCGTCGCGCTGGCGAAAAACCACGGGGTCGACGTGGGGTTCTGCTTCGACCGCAAAGAGGTGAAAGACCACGGCGAGGGGGGCATGTTCGTGGGACAGGCGCTCTGCGGCGGCGATAAGGTGGCGATCATCGAGGACGTGATGACCTCCGGCAAGGCGCTTCGCGAAATCCTTCCCAAACTGAAACAGGAGGCCGACGTACGGATCGAGGCGATGATCATTTCCGTCGACCGTCAGGAAAAGGGCACGGGCGAAAAGTCTGCCGTACAGGAAGCCTACGACGAATTCGGCGTAAAGGTATATTCCATCGTGACGATGCAGGACATCATCGACGCGATCGAGGACGGCACGATCGAAGGCAGGGAATATTTGCAGGCGATGAAAGATTACCGCAAAACGTACGGCGCGTAAGCGCAGGGCGAAAAAATTCATACGCGAACGGGACGGAAAGGGGCATAAACGTGTCCCTTTTTTCATACTGTATGCGTATGGAACTCTACGGAATGAATACGGGCGAAGCGCTCGCCCAGGTTCGGAGCGCAGAGGGCGGTCTGAGCAGTGAAGAAGCCGCCGCCCGCTTGGAACAAAACGGCAGAAACGCGCTGAAAGCGGAAAAGAAAAAGAGCAAGATCGGGTTGTTTTTCGCGCAGTTCAAAGATCTCATGACGATCATACTCATCTGCGCGGCGTTTCTTTCGGCGGTGCTCGCTTTCGTTACGAAAGATAAAAACGAGCTCGCCGATACGGGCATTTTGCTGTTCATCATTTTACTCAACGCCGTCGTCGGATTTTTGCAGCAGTACCGCGCCGACGCGGCGATCGAGAATCTGAAAAAGCTGTCCGTTTGCGAGGCGAAAGTCGTGAGAAGCGGAAAGCTGATCCGGATCAACGCCGAAGAACTCGTGGTCGGCGACGTGATCGAACTCGAAGAAGGGGACCGGATCCCCGCCGATTGCCGGATTCTGCAAAGCGAGAATTTCCGCTGCGACGAATCGGCGCTCACCGGCGAGAGCAAGCCCGTTAAAAAATTCGACTGCGTCGTCAAAAAATCCGCGCTTGCGGAGCGGAAGAATACGGCGCATTTTTCCACGTTCTGCGTGAAAGGTACCGCGCGGTGCGTTGTGACCGCTTGCGGAATGGACACCGAAATGGGCAAGATCGCGGGCATGTTGCGTGAAGCGAAACCCGTTCCGTCTCCCCTCGACAAGATCATCGCAAAATTGGGCAAGATCATCACGATCACCGTGCTGTCCGTCGCAGGGATTCTCTTTCTCGGGGGACTGCTCTCGCACAGAGTCAGCTTCCTGCAAAACGTGATGAACGCCGTCGCCGTTGCGGTCGCGGCGATTCCCGAGGGCATGGGCGCGGTCGTCACCGTCATTCTCGCCATGGGCGTACAGCGCATGGCGAAATCGCGCGCGGTCATGCGAAAGCTTTCCGCCGTGCAGACGCTCGGAAACTGTACCTGTATCTGTTCGGATAAAACGGGCACGCTCACGCAGAATAAAATGACGGTTGAACAGATCGCGACCGTGTTCTCTTCCGCCGGAGACGAGGCGTATACGGGTACGGCTTCGCAAAAGGAATTGCTGCGCTGTATCCGCGCGTGCCATACCGTCAAGGGAAGCGCGGGCGCGTACGTGGGCGATCCCACCGAAATTTCGCTCGTGGAATATGCCGATCGGATCGGTTTTTCCGAAAACTTCCGCATCACGGGCGGGACGCCCTTTTCTTCCGAACGCAAGATGATGAGCGTGCTGACGGAAAACGGCACGCTGTACGCCAAGGGCGGCGCCGACGTGTTGCTCGGCAAATGTAAGTATCTGGCGACCGCGCACGGGGAGCGTCCGCTCACGCAAACGGATATTGCGGGAATCAGAGCGAAGATCTCCGCGTTCTCCTCCCGCGCCATGCGCGTACTCGGTTTTGCGGAAGGGAAGGGCGGCAAAGAAGAGAACCTCACCTTTTTGGGGCTTGCCGCCATGCTGGATCCGCCCAAGGATGGCGCGCGGGAAGCGGTGGAAGCGTGTCGCCGCGCGGGCGTGCGTACGGTGATGATCACGGGCGACAGCGCGGAGACCGCTTTTGCCATCGCTCAGCGGCTCGGGATCGCAAAGGACCGCAAAGAGGTGATCACGGGGGAGGAGCTGGACGCGCTCGGAGAGGCGTACGCGAGCCGCGCTTCCGATTATTCGGTCTACGCCCGCGTGTCGCCGAAGCACAAGTCCGAAATCGTCTCGGCGTTGCAGGCGCAGGGCGAGGTCGTCGCCATGACGGGCGACGGCGTGAACGACGCGCCCGCGTTGCGTGCTGCGGACATCGGGGTCGCGATGGGTTCGGGAACGGACGTCACGAAAAACGCCGCCGAGGTTGTCCTCGCCGACGACGATTTTTCCACGATGGTGCACGCGGTGGAAGAGGGACGGAACGTGTTCTTCAATGTCAAAAAGACGATCTCGTTCTTCCTTGCGACCAATCTTGCGGAAGTGTTTGCGGTGCTGATCGTATCGCTGTTTCTGTGGAAGTTCGAATTCCTTTCCTCCACGCAGCTTCTCTGGATCAACCTGATCACCGATTCTCTTCCCGTGCTTGCGCTCGGCGTAGAGCGCACGGAAGGGGTCATGAGCCGACCGCCCGTTTCGGAATCGGAGATATTCTCCAAGCCCTCCCTCTTCCGGATCGCGTTTTTCGGAATCGCGCAGACGGCGATCGTGGTCGGTCTGTTCTGCGCCGCGCTCTCCGTCTGGGGGAATGCCGTCGCCTCTACCGCCTGTTTCCTCACGCTGTCTTTGTTGGAGCTCTTCCACGCGTTCAACGTGCGCAGGGAGAAGGGAAGAACGCGGCTTCGCGACTACGTTTCCAACAAGGCGTTGCTTTTTACCGTGTTCCTGGGCATTGCCCTGAACGTGATTCTGGTGGTTCTGCCGCCTTTCCGCGCGGCACTCGGCCTGACCGCGCTCACGGGTTGGCAATGGCTCGCCGTGTTCGGCTGTTCGGTTGCGATCGTGCCCATCGGGGAACTGTATAAGCTTTGCGCGGGGATCAGAAAGCGCGGAAAACGTACCCCTGTTCGCGGAAATAAGAAATTATGCGAGGCAGCGCCTCGGCGGTAGCGCGGTGGGTCGCGGAATCGTGACACAGCAGAACGACGGATTTCTTCCCTTGCGCCGTCTTGACCGCCGTCTGAAATAAGACGTCCGCGCTCGCGCGCGGGATCTCTTCGTCCCCGCAGACGGCGTTCCAGCTGACGACGCGGTAACCTTTCGAACGCAGAAGTTGGGTATGGTGTTCGCGTCGGGAGGTGCCGCCGCCGGGGAAGCGGTACACGCGGGGGGTAACGCCCGTCAGATCGTATATGACTTTCGCGCACGCCTCGACGTCTCGCAACAGCGATTCGTCCGAGGCGTATATTTTGTTGTATTCGTGCGATTTGGAATGCACGCCCACGGTGTGTCCTTCCCGCACGATGCGCCGTAAGACTTCTTCCCGTCCCGCGGTGCGGTCGCTCACCACGAAGAACGTCGCTTTCACGTCCTCTTTTTCGAGAACGTCGAGAACGGCGTTCGTTACTTTCGTGCTCGGTCCGTCGTCGAACGTCAGATACACGACGCGTTCTTCTTCGGCTTCCGCAAACGAAAATACGGGAACTGCCGCCGTCATTCTCGCGCCGAAGTGCGCGAGAATGACGAGAAGAATGACAAACAAAAGAGTAAAGGGAATATACTTTTTTTGCATATACCGAGTTTGCGTAGATCCGCCTTTTTTATTTACATTTTCCGCGGGAAGTGATATAATAGATTTATTCTGAAAAACAGGAAAGGAAGGTATCGGCCGATGATTGCGGAAAGAGAGTTCGGAAAAACGAAAAACGGGGAGCGGGTGCTGGCGTTTACGCTTCGGGACGGAGACGGTTGCGCGACGGTTTTGAACCTCGGCGGCATCGTGCAGAGCATCGTCGTGCCCGACCGCGACGGCAAGCCGACGGACGTGGTGTGCGGCTATTCCGACGTCGCGGGGTATGAAAACAACGGCGGGTATCTCGGCGCGCTGATCGGACGGTTCGGCAACCGCATCGGCGCGGGAAAGTTCACGCTGGACGGCAAAGAATATTCTCTGTACTGCAACGACCGCGGCAATCATCTGCACGGCGGGTTGGCGGGATTCGATAAAAAAATCTGGGCGCATAAGATCGACGGAGACGAGCTCGTGCTGACGCTCGTTTCTCCCGACGGGGAAGAGGGCTATCCCGGAACGCTGAACGTAGAGGTGCGCTATTCTTTCCGCGGCGGTCGGTTCGGGATCCGTTACCGCGCGGTGTCGGACAGGAAGACGCTGTGCAACCTCACCAACCACACCTATTTCAATCTGAACGGCGAGGGGGACGGGAGCATTCTCGACAACGAACTTTGGATCGATTGCGACGAGATCACGCCTACCGATTCCGCGATGATCCCCGTCGGCGGATTCCGCGCGGTCAAAGGCACGGCGTTCGACTTCAACGTTCCCAAAGAGATCGGACGCGACATCGGCGCGGACGACCCCGATTTGAAAAACGGCAACGGTTACGATCACTGTCACGTGTTGAAAAACCGTTGCGGCGATATGGTAAAATATGCGCGCGTGCGCAGTAAGAAAACGGGCATTACGATGGAGTGTTATACGGACATGCCCGCCGTACAGCTCTATACGGGCAACGGCATGAACGTGCAGGGCAAGACGGCGTATTATAACCGAAACGCGGCGTTCTGTCTCGAAACGGAGGCGATTCCGAACAACGTCAACGTTGCGGAATACGCGGAACGGGGAAGTTCCGTCCTCGAAGCGGGCGAAACGTACGACTTTGCGGCGGTCTACGCGTTTTCGGCGAAATAACGAAAAAGAGGATAAAACATGAAAAAAATCGTAGTCGTGAGTTCGACGCCGCGCAAGGGCGGCAATTCGGAAATTTTGGCGCAGCAGTTTGCGGAAGGCGCGAAAGCGGCGGGACACGAGGTCGCGTTCGTTTCCGTGCGCGATCTGGGCTTAAAGTTCTGCATCGGTTGCATGAGCTGTCAGAAGACGGGGAAATGCGTGCTGGACGACGGTATGAACGGATTGTACGAAACGTTCCGGAATGCCGACGCGCTTGCGTTTGCGTCGCCCGTATATTACTATTCGGTGAGCGGACAGTTAAAGACGTTTTTCGACCGTCTCAACCCGCTGTATCCGAAGGAGAACAACTTCCGCGACGTATATCTGCTTGCGACCGCCGCGGAGAACGAAGCGTCCGCCGTGGACGGCGCTGCGACCGCTGTGCAGGGTTGGATCGATTGCTTCGACGGCGCGCGGCTGAAAAGCGTCCTGCGCGGGATCGGCTTGGAGGGGAAGGGCGAGGCTTCCGGAACCGTATTTGCGCGACAGGCGTATGAAATGGGAAAATCCGTATAACGGTCAAATCAACAAAAGCGGCATAGCGTTCAGCTATGCCGCTTTTGTCATGTTCGGTATTTTGTCAGAGCGCGATGCCGAGGATCATCCAGAGAAGAATGCCGCAGACGAGCAATCCCCACGCGCCGCATTTGCCGCAGGCGAGCGCCGCTTCGTTCTTTTTACCGTACCAGACGAAGTGAAGCGCGATACCGACGGGGAAGAGAACGGCGGAGAGGATCTGCCAGCCGATCAGCTTCGTATTCGTGAACGTGGTTTTGAACCAGGGTCCTACGGATCGGTAGAACGCAACGGACTGTTCAGCGTCGACCGCGAATCCGACGCCCGCGAACAAGAGCGCGACGATCAGATACAACCAGGCAAGCCCGAAGACGCCGCCCGCGTTGGTGCATAAGTTCATTACCATGGAGATGAGCGAGACGCTCATGAAAAACGAGACGTCGCGATCGGAATGATTGGCGAGATAGGCATAGTACACAAGCACGTACCCCGTCAGGAACAGCGTAATAACGCCCAAAGCAACCATAATTAATCCCCCCTCGGATAACGGTTTTTCACCATTATAGTATACAAAACGGGAATTGTCAACAGTATTTCGAAAACCGGACCGCGCGGAATACGGCGGGAACGGACGGCGGACTTTTTGCATAGTATGAAATGACTGTACCCGCGGCGTTGCGGGTTTTCTACGGGGGTCTTACCAATGCAATGGTTTCTGTCTTTGGGACCGGTCTGGCAGGCTCTGCTGGCCTCTCTCATCATGTACGCGATGACCGCGCTCGGCGCGTCGTTCGTGTTCTTTTCAAAAAAAGTCAATCACACGCTGCTCACCGCGCTGACCGGCGCCGCGGCGGGCATTATGATCGCCGCCGGATTTTTTTCTCTCCTTCTTCCCGCCATCGAGTATGAAAGTTCCGTGCCGGCGTACGTTACGGCGCCGCTCGGATTTCTGCTCGGCGGCGCGTTCGTGATTCTTTGCGATTTTGTGCTTTCGCGCACGCAGACGCGGTTTCGGGGATTCGGCGACAAAAAGAACGCTCTGCTCTTTTTTGCGGTTACGTTACATAATATTCCGGAAGGCATGGCGGTCGGCGTCGCTTTCGCCGTCGCTCCCGGCGTGGAGGGCGCGGCGCTGTCCGCGCTGTTTCTGGCGATCGGGATCGCCATACAGAATTTTCCCGAAGGAATGTGCGTCGCGTTTCCGCTGCGGATGAAGGGGATGACGCCCTTGCGCAGTTTCCTGTTTTCGCAGGGTTCGGGCGCGGTGGAAATTCCTGCCTGCGTACTCGGCGCCGTCGCCGCTACGTTCATCATGGGGCTGATGCCCTGGGCGCTATCCTTTTCGGCGGGCGCGATGCTCGCCGTCGTCTGTTCCGAACTCATTCCGGAGTGCTTTTCGGGCAACAAGACCGTTGCGAGCGCGGGGATCGTTCTCGGTTTCTGCGTCATGACGGTGTTGGATCTTGCGCTGGGCTGAATAATTCCGGAAAAATCGGTGCATAATTCCCGATATGGAAAACAATCGGGAAAATCTGAAAGATCAAGCAAGCGAAGAAACGGGTGCGGAGGCGTCCCGTCCGCGCGAGACCCGCACGGGCAGAGCGGCGATCGTCGTGGGAGGATCGTCCGGAATCGGCAGGGAAACCGCGCTCAAACTCTCCGCGCGCGGGTATCGCGTGTTCAATATTTCGCGTACGCCGTTCAAGGGCGAACGGGTGCGCACGATCACCGCGGACGCGGCGCAGGAAGGGGAACTTTCCAAGGCAATCCACACCGTGGGCGAAGAGTTGGGCGGCATCGATCTGCTCGTCTATTCCGCGGGTTTTTCGATGGCGGCGCCGCTCGAATACGCGCGGAGCGGGGATTACCGTTATCTGTTCGAAGTGAACTATTTCGGCGCGATCGAAGCGCTTCGCGCCGCAACGCCCTATCTGAAACAGAAAAACGGCAGGGCGGTGCTCGTCGGGTCGCTCGGCGGCGATATGCCCATTCCGTACGACAGTTTTTACTCCTCTTCCAAAGCGGCATTGTGCATGCTGGCGCGGGAAGCGGATCTCGAACTGCGCAGTCGCGGCGTGAGGGTGAGCGCGTTGCTCCCCGGCGGCACGGCGACGGACTTTACGTACAGCCGCCGCATTTACGGGGAAGACGAGAGTCTGAATTACGCGCAGTCCGTGAAACGGGCTTCCGCCGCGCTTGCGAACATGGAGCAGGGCGGAATGAATCCTTCGCTCGTCGCGGAAGCGATTATAAAGCTTGCGGAAAAGAAAAATCCGCCGCCCGTCGCGGTTGCCGGCGGGGCGAACGGATTCAAACGCTATCTGAGCAGAATGCTGCCCGAGCGCGTTACCGATTGGATGGTCAGAAGAAAGTTCAATCAAAAATAAGTTTTGACGAATGCGTCGGGAAGAACAAAAAATGAAAAAGCCTCCTTTTTGTTTTGCAAAGGGAGGCTCTTTTAATAAACTTTTGTTATGAGTTCTTTTTGATTCCGAGTATGTAATCGGCGGAAGCGTCGAAAAGCTCGCATAAAAAAATCATTTTGCCGTAATCCAGTTCCAACACTCCCGATTCGTAACGCGCGTATACGGGCTGCGTTGTATTCAACCGTTCGGCGACTTGGGCTTGGGTGTACCCCGCGGCTTTTCTGCACTCTTGCAATCTTTTTCCGATTTCGGCTTTCATCATGGTTTCAGTATAACAGTTAAAGTTATAAAATGCCTGATTTATAACCAAAACAGTCATATAATTATAAAAAGCTTAAAAGGAATGGATTTGCTATGAATGTCATTTATGAAAAAAGAACTCTTGTGAAAACTGTAAAAATTTTCAGCAATATTACTTGAAATCTTATTCGCGATTGGTTCGCGCACATTGCGGACGATGCTTATTGCGCCGCACGTCCACAAATGTTGCATACGTTTTGCCTTCTCATGCTGCGTGCAGCGCATGGGAAAATGCCGAAGAACAGGAACGGTTGTACAATGAAAAACTTATGGCGTCGCTGCAAGACGCCATAAATCGCTTGACGGATATTATGTTCATTTTAAAAGACAGGTTGCGTCCGCAAAATGCGGCGAACGGCGAAGATTGATTTTCGCGATAAATGTCCGTTCGAACGCTTGACGGAAAAATTGTAATTTGATATAATAACTTCATGAAAACAAAAGACTTGTTTTTCGCAACTGTCGGAAATGCGGAGTCCCGCAAGGGAGCGAAAAACGCAAAAGTTTTGTCGTCCGACTGGGCAGTTTTATTCCTGTAACAAGGGATAGAACCGCCTTGTTTTAATTTACGGAGGTTTTGAATGAAAAAAGCGGCGGTTATCATGGGTAGCGACAGCGATCTTCCCGTTGTGGAAAAAGCGTTCGGCGTGTTTGCGGAATTCGGGATCCCTTACGAGGTTCACGTGTTCTCGGCGCACCGCACGCCGGAAGAAGCGAAAGCGTTTACCGAGAGTGCGCGGAAAAACGGATTCGGCGTTCTGATCGCGGCGGCGGGCATGGCGGCGCATCTGGCGGGCGCGATCGCGGCGAATACGTTGCTTCCCGTCATCGGCATTCCGATCAAGAGCGGCGGTCTCGGCGGAACGGACGCGCTTCTTTCCACGGTGCAGATGCCTTCCGGCATCCCCGTTGCGACGGTCGCGATCGACGGCGCGAAGAACGCGGCATATCTCGCTGCGGAAATTCTTGCGGTCTCCGACGACGCGCTCTACGAAAAACTCGTCGCGTCCCGCAAAGCGGCTTCGGACGCGGTGCTGAAAAAGAACGCCGAGATCTCGGCGAAATATCATTCTTGAAACAGATTATCGGAGGAGATATATCATGGAAAAGACTACGCAACTTTACGAAGGCAAGGCAAAAAAGGTCTACGCGACGACGGACGAAAATCTGTGCATCGTATCGTATAAAGACGATGCGACCGCGTTCAACGGGCTGAAAAAGGGTACGATCGTGGGCAAAGGCGTCGTGAACAACCGCATGACGAACATGATGATGCGGCTTTTGGAAAAGCAGGGCGTTCCCACGCATTTCGTCGAAGAACTCTCCGACCGCGAGACGCTCGTCAAAAAAGTGAAGATCGTCGCGCTCGAAGTGATCGTCCGCAACGTTTCGGCGGGTTCGTTCGCGAAACATTACGGCGTGGAAGAGGGGATCGCGTTCGACGAACCCACCATTGAATTTTCCTATAAAAACGACGATCTGGGCGATCCGCTTCTCAACGAATATCACGCGCTCGCGTTGAAACTGGCGACGAAAGAGGAAATCGCCGTCATCAAAAAGTATGCGTTCAAAGTCAACGAAGTGTTGAAGGAATACTTCTTGAAGCTCGGCGTGCGGCTCATCGATTTCAAGCTGGAATTCGGCAGAACGCCGGACGGCGCGATCGTGCTTGCGGACGAGATCTCTCCCGATACCTGTCGCTTCTGGGACGCGAAGACGGGCGAAAAATTGGACAAAGACAGATTTCGTCGCGACATGGGCGGGGTAGAGGACGCCTATCGGGAAATTTTCAAGCGCGTTACCACGGGGGACTGATATGACGGGACACATTCACGAAGAGTGCGGCGTGTTCGGGATCTTCGCGCCGCAGACGCAGGACGTCGCTTCCACGGCGTATTACGCGCTGTTCGCCTTGCAACACCGCGGGCAGGAATCGGCGGGGATCGTCGTCAACCGCGACGGCGTGTTTAATTCCTGTAAAGACTCGGGGCTGGTGAACGACGTGTTCACCGCCGATCGGCTGAAAAAGCTCGGCGAAGGAGAAATGGCGATCGGTCACGTCCGTTACAGCACCACGGGCGACAGCGGCAGAGAAAACGCGCAGCCCGTCGTCGTAAACCATCTGAAAGGGAACATGGCGCTTGCGCATAACGGCAACCTCGTCAATTCCTACGAACTGCGTTCGGCGCTCGAAGAAGAGGGGAGCATTTTCCATACTACGTCGGATACCGAAGTGATCGCATACACCATCACGAAAGAACGGGTCAAGACCAGTTCGATCGAAGAAGCGGTGCTCGCTTCGATGGACAGGCTCAAAGGCGCGTATTCCCTCGTCGTCATGTCGCCCACCAAGCTGATCGCGGCGCGCGATCCGCACGGCTTCCGTCCGCTCTGTTACGGGGTGCGGGGGGACGGCGCGTATATCGTCGCTTCGGAGAGTTGCGCGCTCAATGCGGTCGGCGCGAAACTCGTGCGGGAGATCGAACCGGGCGAAATGCTCGTCGTCACGCGGGACGGCTTGAAGAGCGATACCTCTCACTGCGGCGGAAAAAAATCGCTTTGCGTGTTCGAATTCTTTTACACCGCGCGTCCCGACTCGGAGATCGACGGCTGTTTCGTTCACGATGCGAGAAAGCAGGCGGGCGCGTTCCTTGCGCGGCAGTATCCGATCGCGGCGGACATCGTGATCGGCGTCCCCGATTCGGGGTTGGACGCGGCGCTCGGCTATTCACAGGCTTCGGGGATCCCCTACGGGATCGGATTTTTAAAGAACAAATATATCGGCAGAACGTTTATCGCGCCCGATCAGAAAATGCGCGAAGACAGAGTAAAGATCAAACTCAACGTCATTGCCTCCGCGGTCAGCGGAAAGCGGGTGATCCTCGTGGACGATTCCATCGTGCGCGGCACGACGAGCCGTCCCATCGTAAAACAGTTGCGGGAGGCGGGGGCGAAAGAAGTGCATTTCCTTTCCTCCGCGCCCAAGTTCCTCAATCCCTGCTATTACGGCACCGATATCGCTTCGCGGGACAATCTGATCGCCTGTCATCATTCGGAAGAGGAGATCGCAAAGATCATCGGCGCCGATTCGGTGGGCTATCTCGATCTCAAATACGCGGGGCGGCTTACGGGCGGCGACGGTTCGGGCTTCTGCATGGCGTGTTTCGACGGGGCGTATCCCACCGAACAGCCTACCATGACGCAGAAAAACCGCTTCGAGCGTCCGCTCAGCGAAAACCCGAAGTATCAGAAAAAATAAGTCGGAAAATCCGTGTGAGGAGTTGTTATGGAAAAAAGTTTTTCGGAAAGTTATAAAGAAGCGGGCGTGGATATCACCGCCGGATACAAGGCGGTCGAGCTGATGAAAAAACACGTCGCCCGCACGATGCCGGACGGGAAGACGGATATCGGCGGGTTCGGCGGGTTGTTCCCCTTGGGGCTCGACGGAATCAAGGATCCCGTTCTCGTTGCTGGAACGGACGGCGTGGGCACGAAGCTCCGCCTCGCGCAGCTTTTAGACAGGCACGACACCATCGGGATCGACTGCGTTGCCATGTGCGTGAACGACGTGCTGTGCTGCGGCGCGAAGCCGCTCTTCTTTCTCGACTATATCGCCTGCGGGAAGAACGTTCCCGAGAAGATCGCGGAGATCGTCGGCGGGGTCGCGGAGGGTTGCGTGCGCGCGGGTTGCGCGCTGATCGGCGGCGAGACGGCGGAACACCCCGGCACCATGCCCGAGGACGACTACGATCTGGCGGGGTTCACCGTCGGCGTCGTGTCCCGCGAAAAGGTGATCGATAAATCGAAGATGAAGGCGGGGGACGTGATGATCGCCCTGCCCTCTTCGGGCGTGCACTCCAACGGGTTTTCGCTCGTGCGCAAGGTCTTCGACGTCGAACGTTGCGATCTGACCGCGCCCGTTGCGGAGCTCGGCGGCAAGAGCCTCGGCGAAGTGTTGCTCGCGCCCACGAAGATTTACGTGAAGTCCATGCTCGCGCTGTTTGCGGAAGTCGCCGTCAAAGGCGTTTCGCACATCACGGGCGGCGGTTTTTACGAGAACATGCCGCGTTCGATCCCCGCGGGTCTCGGCGTGAAAATCGCCAAAAGGGACGTGAAGATCCCGCCGATCTTCGAGCTGATCCGTAAAAGAGGAAAGGTTTCGGAACACGACATGTTCAACACGTTCAATATGGGCGTAGGCATGAGCGTCGTGGTCGCGAAAGAGGACGCGGACCGCGCGATCGAAGTTTTGAAAGCGAACGGCGAGGACGCGTACGTTTTGGGCGAGATCGCGGAGAGCGCGGACGGAGTGATTCTCGTATGAGCAAAATCCGTATCGCCGTACTCTGTTCGGGCGGCGGCACTAATTTTCAGGCGATCGTGAACGCGCAGGAGGCGGGGCTGATCCCGCACGGAGAGGTCGTCCTTGCGGTGACCGACAAAGCGGGCGCGCACGTGTTAACCCGTGCCGCGCGCCAAGGGATCGAGACCGCGGTGTGCGACAAAACCGCTTATCCCGACCGCGCCGACCGCGAAGATGCGATTCTCCGCGTATTGCGGGATCGGGAGATCGGACTGATCGTGTTCGCGGGATTCATGACGATTTTAAGCGCGAAATTCACGCGGGCGTACGAGGGGCGGATGATCAACGTTCACCCCGCGCTCATTCCGAGTTTCTGCGGAGAAGGATATTACGGACTGCGCGTGCACGAAGCCGTGCTTGCGCGCGGCGTAAAGGTCACGGGCGCAACGGTACATTACGTAACGGAGATTTGCGACGGCGGACCGATCATCGCGCAGAGAGCGGTGGAAGTGAAAGAGGGCGACACGCCCGAAACTTTGCAAAAACGGGTCATGCGGGAGGCGGAATGGATCATTCTGCCCGAAGCGGTGGAGACCGTTTGCAAAAAACTGACGGGAGAATAAAAATGGCTTACGAAATCAAGAGCATGAAACAGGCGGTCGCGGGCAACCCCTACGTGGGGCGCGGCATCGTGATCGGCAAGAGCGAAGACGGCGGCAAAGCGGTGTTCGCGTATTTTATTATGGGCAGGAGCGAAAACAGCCGCAACCGTATTTTTGTAGAAGAGGGCGACGCTCTTCGCACCAGACCTTTCGACGAGAGCAAGGTGCAGGATCCCTCGCTCATTATCTATTATCCCGTAAAGGTCGTCGCAAATCGCGTTATCGTGACCAACGGCGATCAGACGGATACGATCGAAGAATCTTTGAAAAAGGGCAAGTGTTTCCGCCATGCGCTCATGTCGCGCAAGTTCGAGCCGGACGCGCCGAATTTCACGCCGCGAATCAGCGGGATCCTCGATTTGGGCGGCGAGTTTCACTATTCCATGTCCATTTTGAAAAGCGCCGACGAAAAGGGTTCGGGCTGCAACCGCTTTACGTTCGACTACGAACCGTTAAACGGCGTGGGACATTTCATTCATACGTACGTGACGGACGGGGATCCGCTTCCCGCCTTCGTCGGGGAGCCGGAACGGGTGAGGATTCCCGACGATCTCAAAGAGTTTGCCGCCGAGATTTGGGAAAATCTCGATGCCGACAACCGGATTTCCCTGTATTGCCGCAGTATCGATTTGAAGAGCGGCAAGACGGAAAAGGTGCTGATAAACCGCTATACCAAGGAGTGAATCATGAAAGAATTCGAACTGAAATACGGATGCAATCCCAATCAGAAGCCCGCGCGCATTTACGCGGAACAGGGGGAATTGCCCGTTGAAATTTTAAACGGAAAACCGGGATACATCAATTTTCTCGACGCGTTCAACAGCTGGCAGCTCGTGAAAGAAATCAAGGAGAACACGGGCATGGTTGCGGCAACCAGCTTCAAACACGTTTCGCCCACGTCGGCGGCGGTCGGAAAGCCGCTTTCCGAAACGCTCAAAAAATCCTGTTTCGTGGACGACGTCGAGGGCTTGGACGATTCGCCGCTCGCTTGCGCTTACGCGCGGGCGAGAGGGACGGACAGAATGTCTTCGTTCGGAGATTGGGTCGCGCTGTCCGACGAATGCGACGAGGTCACGGCGCGCATCATTTCCCGCGAGGTATCGGACGGCGTGATCGCGCCCGCGTACTCGCCCAAGGCGCTTTCGATTTTAAGAGAAAAACGCAAGGGCGGATATAACGTCGTAAAAATCGATCCCGATTACGTTCCCGCCGAAATCGAGCGTAAGCAGGTGTTCGGCATTACTTTCGAACAAGGAAGAAACAACTTTAAAATCGATCGCGCGTTGCTTGGCAATCTCGTGACGAAAAACAAAGATCTGCCCGACGAAAAGGCGCTCGATCTGATCATTTCGCTCATCACGCTCAAATACACGCAGAGCAATTCGGTTTGCTTTGCGGCGGACGGACAGGCGATCGGCGTCGGCGCGGGGCAGCAGTCGCGTATCCATTGCACGCGGCTTGCGGCGCAGAAAGCCGATCTCTGGCATTTGCGCCAGCACGAGAAAGTGTTGAACCTTCGGTTTGCGGACGGCGTCGGCAGACCCGAGAAAAACAATATCGTCGACCTCTATCTTTCCGACGACTGCGAAGAAGTGCTTGGCGATGGCGTTTGGAGAAAGAACTTTGCCGTCCGTCCCGAGCCGTTCACGCGGGAAGAGAAGAAGGAGTTTTTGAAGACGATCAAGGGCGTGTCCCTCGGCAGCGACGCGTTTTTCCCCTTCTCCGACAATATCGAGCGGGCTTATGCGAGCGGCGTCACGTATATCGCGGAACCGGGCGGTTCGGTGCGCGACGATCTCGTGATCGAGGCTGCGGATTCGCACGGCATGGTCATGGCGTTTACGGGAATGCGGCTTTTCCATCACTGATCGCACTCAAATTGGCACAAACGTGTGCCTTACTGACTTGGGAGGAAGGGAGTCAAGCGCTCCTGCGACCCGAGTGAAAGGAAAGAGAGAGAAGCTCACGGAATTTCTTTGCCGAAAAATCGCCCCGCAGGGGTTTCAGAATCGAAAGAAATTCGTGAACTCAAAAACTTGCGCGAAACATAGGAGGTTTTATGAATATTCTCGTGATCGGCGGCGGCGGAAGAGAACACGCCGTGATCAAAGCCTTAAAAAAGAGCAAAGGCGTCGAAAAGATCTACGCGCTTCCGGGGAACGGCGGGATCGCCGCTGACGCGGAGTGTTATCCCGTAAAGGCGACCGATCTCGACGGCATCGCGGAATTCACGAAATCGCACAAAGTGGATTTTGCCGTCGTTACGCCGGACGATCCGCTTGTCCTCGGTTGCGTCGACAGGCTCGAAGCGCTGGGGATTCCCTGTTTCGGTCCGCGCGCAAACGCCGCGGTAATCGAGGGTAGCAAGGTGTTCTCCAAAGATCTGATGAAAAAATACGGCATTCCGACCGCGGAGAGCGAAACGTTTTCCGATGCGGAAGCGGCGATCGGATATTTAAAACGCGGAAGTTTTCCCGCCGTGATCAAAGCGGACGGGCTTGCGCTCGGCAAAGGCGTCGTGATCGCGCAGAACTTTGAGGAAGCCGAAGCCGCCGTGCGCGATATCATGTGCGATAAAGTTTTCGGCGCGAGCGGAAACCGTATTCTGGTCGAAGAATTTTTAACGGGACCGGAAGTTTCCGTTCTGTCGTTCACCGACGGAAAGGTCGTCGTGCCCATGGTTTCGTCTATGGACCACAAGCGCGCGAAAGACGGAGACGAGGGATTGAACACGGGCGGAATGGGTACGGTTGCACCGAACCCGTATTTTACCGAAGAGATCGCGCGCGAATGCATGGAAAAGATTTTTATTCCCACTGTCCGCGCCATGAACGCCGAGGGCAGGACTTTCCGCGGCTGTCTGTATTTCGGATTGATGCTTACCCCCAAGGGTCCGAAAGTGATCGAGTACAACTGCCGTTTCGGGGATCCCGAAACGCAGGTCGTACTGCCTTTGCTCGAAAGCGATCTGCTCGAAATCATGCGCGCAGTTGCAAACGGGACGCTTTCGGAAAAGCAGGTGGTTTTCAAAACGGGCGCGGCGTGTTGCGTCGTTCTCGCTTCGGAAGGGTATCCGAAGAAATACGAAACGGGTTTCGAGATCACGCTTCCCGAAACGAAAGAGGGCGAATACGTCTACGTCGCCGGCGCGAAAGCGCAGGACGGGAAACTGCTGACGGCGGGCGGTCGCGTGCTCGGCGCGGTCGCAACGGCGGACGATCTGAAAAGCGCGGTTGCGGGCGCTTATGCGCTTGCGTCTAAAATCGGATTCAAAAACGCGTACATGCGCACGGATATCGGAAAGCGCGCGCTTGCGGCGAAAGTTTGATTTTATAAATCGGAACATTTCCGGTTTTCAACGAAAATATCATTTTACGGGTTCGCGGGATTTGCCGATCGGGTTCCGCGAACTTTCAGGGAGGGACAGACGGTGGTTTACAGAATTTATGTGGAGAAAAAAGAGGGATTCGATCTCGAAGCGAGAATGCTTCTTGCCGACGTACGGGAATTGCTCGGCATCGGCGGCGCGGAAAAGATCAGAATTCTTAACCGTTACGACGCGGAGGATATCGAAGAAAAGCTGTTCGGCGAATGCGTAAAGACGGTGTTTTCCGAACCGCAGATGGACGTTGCGACGGAGGGCGCGGATCTGAACGGCGCGCGCGTGTTTGCGGTGGAATATCTTCCGGGGCAGTTCGATCAGCGCGCGGATTCCGCGGCGCAGTGCATTCAGCTTGTCTCGATGCAGGGTCGCCCCGTCGTGCGCACGGCGAAAGTTTACGCGGTGTACGGGCAGGTTTCCGAAGGGGATTTGGAGGCGATCAAGCGGTATGTGATCAATCCCGTGGAGAGCCGCGAAGCGAGTCTTGCGAAGCCCGAGACGTTGAAGATCGAACACCCCGTTCCCACCGAGGTGGAAACGTTGCACGGCTTTACCGATCTGAATAAAACCGAACTTGCGGCGTTCGTAAAACGTTATGCGCTTGCCATGGACGAGGACGACGTGAAATTCTGTCAGGATTATTTCAGGTCGGAACGGCGGGATCCCACGCTCACCGAGATCCGCATGATCGACACCTATTGGTCCGATCATTGCCGGCATACGACCTTCCTCACGACGATCGACGCGGTGAAATTCGAGGACAAGCTGATCGAAGAGGCGTTTCGGGATTATCTGTCGGCGCGCGAAGAGATCGGGCGCACGAAGCCGGTGAACTTAATGGATATCGGCACCATCGCGTGCAAATTATTGAAAAAACGCGGCATGCTCGAAAAACTCGACGAATCGGAAGAGATCAACGCGTGCACCGTAAAAATCAAAGTGACGGTAAACGGCGCGGACGAAGATTGGCTTCTGCTCTTTAAAAACGAGACGCACAACCACCCGACCGAGATCGAACCGTTCGGCGGCGCGGCGACCTGTATCGGCGGCGCGATCCGCGATCCGCTTTCGGGAGAAGTTATGTGTACGCCGCCATGCGCGTTACGGGCGCGGCGGATCCTCTTCGTCCCGTGTCCGAAACGATGAAGGGGAAACTTCCGCAGCGGAAGATCGTCACGACCGCGGCGGCGGGGTACTCCTCTTACGGAAACCAGATCGGACTTGCGACCGGTCAGGTGGACGAGATCTACCATGAAGGATATGCCGCGAAACGGCTGGAAATCGGCGCGGTGATCGCGGCGACGCCTGCGGAAAACGTGAGGCGGGAAGTCCCCGTGTCGGGCGATAAGGTGATCCTGCTCGGAGGCAGAACGGGTCGGGACGGTTGCGGCGGCGCGACGGGTTCTTCGAAATCCCATACGCTCGAATCGCTGACCCATTGCGGTGCGGAGGTGCAGAAGGGCAATGCGCCCGAAGAGCGCAAGTTACAGCGTCTGTTCCGGAACAAACGGGCGACTTTGCTCGTAAAGCGTTGCAACGATTTCGGCGCGGGCGGCGTATCGGTCGCCATCGGCGAACTTGCCGACGGGTTGGAGATCGATCTGAACGCCGTTCCCAAAAAGTACGACGGGCTGGACGGTACCGAGCTTGCCATTTCCGAATCGCAGGAACGCATGGCGGTCGTCGTGGAAGCGGACAGAGTCGGGGAGTTCATCCGTCTTGCGGAAGAGGAGAATCTCGAAGCGACCGTCGTTGCGACGGTTACCGAATCCCCCCGTCTCGTCATGAATTGGAACGGGAAGAAGATCGTCGATATTTCGCGCGAATTTCTCAATTCGAACGGCGCGGAAAAGCACGTTGAGGTCGCCACTGCGCCCGCGGAGGACTACCGCAAAACGTCGTTCGGCGGTTTTACGGAAGAATACCGCAAACTTGCGGAAGATCTGAACGTCTGCTCCAAACGCGGACTGTCCGAGCGCTTCGATTCGACGATCGGCGCGGGAACGGTGCTCATGCCCTTCGGCGGAAGGAATCAGCTCACCCCGCCGCAGGCGATGGTGCATCTTGTGTCCGTCGAACAGGGTCACACCGATACCGTGTCCTATATGGCGTGGGGCGGAAATCCCTACGTCGCGGAAAAGAGCCCTTTTCACGGTGCATATCTCGCCGTTGTGGAGAGCGTGAGCAAACTGATCGCGACGGGCGCAGATTTCAAGGACGTGTATCTTACCTTTCAGGAATATTTCTTAAAACCGGGACACGATCCCGCGCGTTGGGGTCAGCCGCTTTCGGCGCTGCTCGGCGCGTTTAAGGCGCAGACGGAACTCGGCGTCGCCGCGATCGGCGGCAAGGATTCCATGAGCGGGACTTTCGAAACCATCGACGTTCCGCCCACTCTCGTCTCGTTTGCCGTCACGACGGGGAAATCGCGCGACGTCGTTTCGCCCGAATTCAAATCCGCGGGACATAAGGTCGTTTTGCTGGCGCCCGAGTACGATGAAAACGGATTGCCCGTGACCCAATCTTTGCTTAAAAACTTCCGTACGGTTACCAATCTGTTGCGCCTTCGCGGCGCGGTTGCGGTGTACACCCCCGGTTACGGCGGCATCGCGGAAGGGGTCTTTAAAATGTGTCTCGGCAACGGAATCGGATTCCGCTATGCGAGCGACGTTTCGCCCGAAACGATCTTCGGGTACCGTTACGGCGCGTTTATCATCGAACTCACGGGCAACGAAGCGGTCGGGGTCCCGCTCGGCGTCACTGTGCGCGAGCAGGAGATCTCCCGTTGCGGAGAGAGCGTCTCGCTTGCGGAATTGCAGAGCGGATACGAGAACAAACTCGAACCCGTATATCCCTGCAATATTCCCGCGCCCGAAGAGAAGGCGGAAAATCTCTCCTATCCCTATGCAAGCACGGTCGCATGCAATTTCAAATCGGCGAAACCCGCCGTGCTCATTCCCGTATTCCCCGGCACCAACTGCGAATACGATACCGCGAAAGCATTCGCGGACGCCGGCGCGAAGCCGGAAATCTTCGTCGTGCGAAACCGTACGCAAGAGGAAGTCGCGCGTTCGGCGGAGAAGTTTGCCGCGCTCATGCGGGAGAGCCAGATCGTGTTTATCCCCGGCGGCTTTTCGGGCGGGGACGAACCGGACGGCTCGGGCAAATTCATCACCGCGTTTTTCCGCGGCGGGCGGATCAGGGAGGAAGTGGAAAACCTCCTCGACCGTCGGGACGGTTTGATGGGCGGGATCTGCAACGGATTTCAGGCGCTCGTCAAGCTCGGACTCGTCCCCTACGGCAAGATCATCGAAACGGACGAACATTGCCCTACGCTCACGTATAACAACATCGGGCGGCACCAGTCGCGCATCGTGCGGGTCCGCGTTGCTTCGGTCAAATCGCCTTGGCTTTCCGCAGTCAAGGCGGGGGAGATCTTCTCGGTCCCCGTCTCGCACGGAGAAGGCAAATTCGTCGCGGAAGAGACGTTTATAAAAGAACTTGCCGCAAACGGGCAGATCATGACGCAGTACGTGGACGAGGCGGGGAACGCAACGATGGACGTCCGCTTCAATCCGAACGGAAGTACGCAGGCGATCGAGGGGATCCTCTCTCCCGACGGCAGGGTGTTCGGCAAGATGGGACATTCCGAACGCAAGGGGCTTGGCCTATACAAAAACGTGCCGGGAGAATACGATATGCGCCTTTTCGAAAGCGCCGTGAGATATTTCAAATAATCGGCGCGGCGGGCTTAGTTCCGCGGAATTTTCCGCGGGAAAAACGTGAAGACAATTCGGAGGTTTTATGAAATCGGATATCGAGATTGCACAGTCGGCAAAGCCGAAGCATATTTCCGAGATCGCGGCGAAGGCCGGACTTACGGAAGAGGAGATCGAATACTACGGCAAGTATAAGGCGAAGATCGAACTTTCGGTTGCAAAACGCGAAAGCAAGGGGAAGCTCGTTCTCGTGACCGCGATCACGCCCACGCCCGCGGGCGAGGGGAAGACGACGACGACGATCGGGCTTGCCGACGGGCTTTCGCGGATCGGGAAAAGCGTCGCTGTCGCTCTGCGGGAGCCGTCGCTCGGACCGGTGTTCGGG